>Ga0247844_1000182_pt1 | contig 135900 bp, 112 predicted proteins | sample LaCtaG_FD_192421 | JGI IMG/M metagenome (GOLD analysis project Ga0247844, IMG submission 192421) | Freshwater microbial communities from meromictic Lake La Cruz, Castile-La Mancha, Spain - LaCruzMarch201714.5m_1 | ecosystem: Environmental > Aquatic > Freshwater > Lake | place: Spain...
TTCCTTTTTTCTCGTAAAAACATGACTCCTGTAATTTGGGACACCCAAAATTACAAAATATATTTCATATCTCATTGATTATTTGGCTGTTGTAAACGTTAATTATTGTCGCGCGGAAAACAGGAAATGGTTGACCCTCGCTGAGCGTAGCCTGTAATCGCGCGTTGGGCTGGGCGTAGGCTCCGCCTACGTCCGGCTAAAAGCAAAGCTCTGCTTTGCAAATTATATCAAATATAATATTAAAAGTGGGAGCTTTAATCCGTCAGTGGACGGACAAGTTATAACCAGACTTTATGTGTATTAAACCCCTTCGGGGTTCGGATAGTTGGGGTGAGTTTTGTACATCCATGCGTTTCACACATGGTTATTCATACCTGCCTGCGGCAGGCAGGTTTAACTGCTTCGCAGTTGGCTTGAAAAAAATAAAACTATGTGTAAGTTTGTGAATAATAAAAACCATGAAAGGGTTGAATGTGATTAACCATAGGTGAAATCTATGGATGAAGAGCAAAATAAATGACCTTACAATCCCGAAGAAGTTGAACCAAAATAAACAGACACTTATGAGTACTTACGGGCACACACTTTATCAAATTGTTTTCAGTACAAAGTACCGAGAAAGAACTCTTGTAAAATCGGACAGAGATAAGCTTTTCCGTTATATGTGGGGAGTTTTATTCATATAAAATTTAGTTTTTGGAAATTAGTTTTAAAATAAACACGCCAACTATTAAATTTGTTTTAAAATTTAAAAAAGGCCTCTTCAATTTAGTATTGAAAAGGCCTTTAATCGAAATGAAATCGTGGTTTTATTATTTAACCGAATCAGTCTTTATAACTTCTTTGATAATAATAACTTTTTCGTTTTTCTGCATTTTTACATCTTCATTGCATTCGCCTGAAAACGAATGATGCATGCAGCTATGTTCCATCATTGTGTGGCACGAGCGATGACCGCGATTGAAATGCGAAGGTCCCAAAGTGAACCACAAACTACCAAAAGTGATGGCTGCCGTAGCCAAACCTACTAAAAATCTTGATTTTCTATACATTTTGTTTGAGTTTTTTTTGATCGTTAATTACTTGGTTTCTTCTGCTTTTTTCGTTTCACAACAATCGGATTTTTGTGCTTTCGAATCGCAACAACCACCACGATGATAGCCATTATCGCAACAACCGCCACCCATGTTTTCTTTAAAGGCTGCATATTCCTCTTCGTTCATTTTCCGAATCATATCGGCCATATAAAACATTCGTCGTGAGTGACCATAATGTCCATGTCCACAGCCATTGTGTCTACGACAACCACAATGGAAAAGTCGGATAAGGAAAAATACTACAAAAATTCCGAGTAGAAAATGTGGCATAAAAAACGCCAAAGCTCCTACAATTACGCCACAAATTATGGCTTTTAAAATTGATCTTGTCATTTTGTTTTTTGTTTTTAAATTGATAAAAAATATCTCTAATAGGTAAGACGAACATCAGAGCATATTACTTTAATGATAGCAAAAAAAAATCTTCATTCTCGAAAGAAAATGAAGATTCTCATTGTAAATAAACACTTTATGATTTAAAGCAACATCTGTTATTAAATTGATCTTTAAACTGTTGCTTTTCTTCGTCGGTCATTTCCAAAAATTTATCTTTGAAAGGTGCATGTTGCTCAAAATGTTGATGCATTTTGTGTTGATGACGTTTAAATTGGAATCCGCCAAAAAGTATTTTACTCAAAACCAAAAGCCCCATAGCTTTCCAATAGGTTAGTGCGCCAAAAGTAGTAACGGAAGGGATAATCCAGTTCCATAATAACATAACTACGGCACTTAAACTGAAAAATGCAATAAGAAAAAGTGGAAAAAAGAATAGTTTTCTTTTTTGAAAATTGCTTTTATTTGTTGTGTTCATATACATAATTTTTTAATTGTAAAACTTGTCCGACTAATAACGGATAATAATAAAAATAAATGGTCAATAATTTAGCTCTTGATACAAATAATTTAATTTTTTTCGTAAGTGCTTCATTGCATAGCCTTTACGACTTATAATGGTTTTTAGATTTTCGCCTTGCTGGTCGGCAATTTGTTGCAAAGTCATGTCCTCCATTTCGTTTAGCAAAAAAACTGTTCGTTGATTTTCGGGCAATTCGTCCAAAGCTGTTTGAAGTTCTTTCCAAAAAAGGTCTTTGAAAAACCCCAACTCTGGGTTTGCATTTTCGTCGAGCAACAGGATTTCTTTGAAATTAAACTCGCCATCATCATTTTCATAGCTAAAATCTTCCAAGGCAAGATTTGTTTTTTTGCGACTTTTATCGGTTATTTTATTGCGAGCTACTTCGTATAGCCATGCGCTCACATTTTCCAATTCGGCTACATTGTTTAACTTACTAAACTGATACCAAACATCTTGCACTACATCCTCTGCATCTTCAAGCGATTTCACGCGACCTCGAACAAAACCCAACAAGTTTTTTCCAACTTGCTGAATGGTTTTGGTAATAGAAACGGATCGTTGGTCGCTCATCGATAATTGTATTGTTGTCTCCATAATTTAAGAGACGAATAAGTCTGATTTTTACTTTAAAAACGAACTAATTAAGTAAATGTTCAAATATAATATACCATTTATTTAAAGACGAAAGTAACTCTACATCCCCTTTAGGGGCTTGGGGCGGCAAAAATTAATGTTATAACTGCCCCTATATCCCCTAAAGGGGACTTGAAGTTACAATTGATTTGTGAAATTATTATTTTTTACAAATGCGACATTATTTATTTCCTATTACTTATTTAGTATTTGTAGTTTTTCTCAAAGCAGACATATTTCAGAAACAACAAAAAAGATTGTTTATTCGCGCGATGGTGGTGTATGTCGATCCTGTGGCAGTTCGCAAGACCTGGAATATGAACAAGCTATTTGCGGTAGATTTTGATACAGAAGAAATAATCGTTTCAGATTCACCAAACAGGAGCAATAACATAAACTTCGTTGAACGCATCGAACGTAAGAACAGCGAAATTTTAAACCGCTGTTGTCACTTTAACAAGTATTAGCCGTGCTTCAAATTTTGATATTGCCACTTTTAAAGCAATGGATAAAGTTTGTCAAATGATTTACAATAAAAACACAGAAATAACATAGATAAAACTTCATTTTTTTGAAAAAAAATATAAGCTTAATTAATTCTTTGATTCTTGTTTGAAAATATAAATATAATAAAATCATTTTGGGTGTCAATGATATTACAATGCTGTTAAATTTTCAAACATCAATTATTTACGTTTTTTTTTATCTACTTTTGTAATCCAAAGAAAGACAAAATAAATTTTTATCAATAAAGTAGCATTTATCATTAAGAATTTATTCTTATATTTTATCAGACAATAAATAATTTTAAAACATACAAAATGAATAGTTTTTTAAGTGCATTTACCCCAAAAGAACCAAAATTCTTTCCGATTTTAAAAGAAATGTCAACAGTAATAGTTTCAGCTTCTGAAATTATGATAGATTTTGTAGGAAACTATGATCAAGAAACTGCAAATGATTATTACCTTCGAATTAAAGAGTTGGAAAAGAAAGGTGATGCTTTATGTGATAAAGTTTTCGAAGAACTAAATTCAACTTTTATTACCCCATTCGATCGCGAAGATTTATATAATTTAGCAAATAGGTTAGATGATGTTACTGATATAATAAATAGTTGCGCAAAAAAGATTTTTTTATATAATCCACTGCAAATGCCTAAAAGAGCATTGGAGCTTGCTCAAGTATTAAATCAATGTTCAATTAGCATTAGTAGTGCCGTAGATGAACTCAAACTTCTTAAAAAATCGCCAAAAGTAATTAAAAGTCATTGTAAAAAATTACAACATCTAGAACATGAAGCAGATGATATCTATGAAAAATTTGTAATTGAATTGTTTGTAGCCGAAAAAAATGCCATTGAGGTAATAAAAGTGAAAGAAATTATGTCGGAATTAGAAAAGTCGACTGATGTTGCAGAACATGTTGGTAAAATTATTCAGACTATTATTGTAAAATACGCATAATCATTTTATAATATATAAAAATGACACTATTAATAACTGTTATAGTTTTGGCTTTGATATTCGATTTTATCAACGGTTTTCACGATGCAGCAAACTCTATAGCAACTATTGTATCTACAAAAGTACTTACGCCATTTCAGGCCGTATTGTGGGCTGCATTTTTCAATTTTGTAGCTTTTTTTATTGCAAAATTTATAATTGGTGAATTTGGTATAGCCAATACAGTTTCAAAAGCTGTTTTGGAGCAGTATGTAACTCTACCAGTTATTTTCTCTGGAATTGTTGCAGCAATCTCGTGGAATTTACTTACCTGGTGGTTGGGAATTCCTTCATCTTCGTCGCATACATTGATAGGTGGATTTGCTGGTGCTGCAATAATGAGTACTGTTATTGCTAATGGTTTTACAACGTCAGGTTTTGAGTCAATTAAAGGGGACGTAATCATTAAAATAGCCTCATTTATTTTTCTAGCCCCAATTATTGGCATGGTGGTTTCTTCGTGGCTTACGATAGCCATTTTACATATTTGTAAAAAAGCAAATCCACACAAAGCAAATATTTGGTTTAAACAACTTCAGCTTGTTTCGTCGGGCTTATTCAGTATTGGACATGGGCTAAACGATTCGCAAAAAGTTATGGGTATTATTGCAGCAGCTTTGTTAGCAGCATATAATCAGAATGGTATTGATATGGGAGTTTATGCCTTAGGCGATATGCCTGATTGGGTTGCTTTCTCTTGTTTCTTGATGATATCGTTGGGCACAATGTCTGGTGGATGGAAAATTGTAAAAACAATGGGGTCTCGTATTACCAAAGTTACACCACTCGAAGGAGTTGCTGCAGAAACTGCGGGTGCTTTTACCTTATTTCTGACAGAGTTACTAAAAATACCTGTTAGTACTACACATACCATAACAGGTGCAATTATTGGTGTAGGCGCTGTAAAACGCCTTTCGGCTGTACGATGGGGAGTTACTCAAAGCTTGCTTGTAGCTTGGCTACTTACAATCCCTGTAAGTGCTGTGCTAGCGGCAATTATTTACCTAGTTGTTGGTTCACATTTGATGTAAAAAATGCAAATAACTCTATTGAACAGCCTCTTTTTATTTGCTACCTATCAGTTGGTTTAAAATATAGGTTTTTGATTGAATATCGAACGTAAATACGTTGACAGTGACCGTTGCACCCGATACAGCATCTACATTTTTACCTACAATTAAATTCTTTCCCGGCGTATGACCTATAAATTGCTTTAACCAGCCAGCCGAACAAACTTCGGCTCCGTGTTCACTACTAAAACGAATAACTTTCACTCTCTGAATTTCAAAAGTTGGGCTGTAAAAAATAATATAATCCAAATAATCGGAACCGTCGTTCTCACTTTGATTACCTGAACGATTGGTATTAACCCTACCCATATATGCATATTTCAATTGCTGATTGGAAGCTGAATTTATGGAGAAATACCTACCATTTACTTTGAATTTATCGGGTACGGAAACTGGTAGAAGCGAATAATCGGTTTTATTTAATTGCTTTTTAATTTCGGCGTTTAACGCCTTATCAATGATAATTGGTGGTGTAGCATTAACTGCTACGCCACCACTTGCTATTAGATATAGTACAAACAAAAATAGTTTCATTTTTACTTAGAATGTTACGCCTATTCCGGCATTAAATGTAACGGTACGAGTGGTTGTCGTATTTGTTTTTGCAAAATCCATATCGGCTTTTACAACTGCGCCTTTCGTTAGTTTCAAGGTTAATCCTGTTGTAATTACATTGGCAATGTACGCATTGTTTACAGCTAAATTAGGATCAACAGTATTGTGTAGATTGTAATCCTGATACCGCACAAAGGGCATTAATTCCATTTTCGACTTTTCAAAAAACCGCAACACATCATAACCTGCTTCCACATAATATCCCATCATGCTACTACCCAAATCGTTACGTTTTACACCTGTTCGTGTAAATGTATTGTATTTCTCTGTATTCGAAAGTGAAGTATAATAAAATTGCCCGCGCAATTCGAGTCCTTTATTATTGTATCGAGCATCAACACCAATCATCGAAATTCCAACTACCGACGAGTCGGCTTTTAACTTCAATGCAGTATTTGTTTCATCAAGTTTATCATACAATTTGCTTTGTGACTCACCAAAATAACCCGACAAACCAACGTTTAAGCCTTTGAAACCAATGTATTCGATTTTTCCCGTGAAGTTTGGTGCGCTCATATACGATTTCGATGCTTTTTGACGACCACCACGTATCCCGTCACCCCCTTTAAACAAACCTTTTGTACCATCGTAGCTCGATGGGCCATTTACCAAATATAGTTGATAATTCAACGACAAAGGCAAAATATTTCCCGAAAGCCCCACTCCTACTTCGCGCCAGGTAGATGGTGCAATTTTATTGTCAATCACAGGTCGTTCTACACCATTAAATGTAGTTGGTTCGTGATATTCGTTGATTATACCCATAGGAATAAGCAACATACCCGCTTTCAAACTCACATAATCGTTTAGTTTATGTTGCAAAAACATCTGTTCTACCCATAGTTCGTTGGCATATTCCATTTCAATTTCAGTAACAAATTGTGTATTTTTTGAGAAATTATATCCAAAAAACAATACCATTCGGTGTGCATCGAGCACTGCATTATCGCACGTTTGTTTGTTCAACACCTGATTGTAATGTACTTCGCCATAACCGCCTATAGTCAATTTCGTATCGGAATTCAACAGTTTTTGAGCTACATTTTTGTAATCGTTCTCCAAACTCACATTATTGTCCTGAGCCAATATTGCACTCGCTGCAATAAACATAAAAAATAAAGTAATAAGCAGTTTCATTTCTATTTTAAATTTTGTTGTTTTTAATGTGGGCAAAGGTACAGCAGTCATCACACTTCGAAAATACCTAATTGTATGTAAAAAGTAAGTATATTCTGCGTTATTAGTACCTGAAAATATGTTTTACAAAAAAAACACTTAAGTAACAGGAAAAAAAAATCAGGCCTATTCTCACGAACAAGCCTGATTAGAGTTTAAAAACATCGAAAAAACTATCTGATAATAACTTACGAAATTATCTAATAGTAAGTTTTTGGTTGTATGATGTTTCACCTTGATGAGCCACCATAATATACATTCCTTTGCGCAATTGAGATACATTTATTATTTCTTTTTCCATCGAAATTGCATTTTTGCTTAACAACAGTTTACCCGTCAAATCTCTTACTTCGATTGAAGTAACACCATTAAATTCAGGTAATTCAACCATTATTTCAGTGCTAGCAGGATTTGGGTAAATCTTTAAACTATTAACTGTATTTGATTTTGGAGTAAAAATACTTGTTGGAGCATTCCAGTATGAACCAGAATTTAAAACTGACAAAGCAGTTAAATAGAATTTTGGAGCAGTAAGATTAAATGCATCGGTAACACCTAAATCGGCATTAGCTGCAAAAACTGCATTTTTAAAACTTACTGTGTTATACCAAGCTTCAGCCGCAGCTTTATCCCATGTTTGTGAAGCAGGAACATCGATACTTGTTGTCATTCCGGCAATTACTGAGTTACGTACTTTCAAATCACCATTTACAGCATTTGCTTGCGTGGTATTGCCATCGATATACAAACCTGTTGGCCATCCTGCAAATACAGTATTGTAAACCTGCAATTTACTATTACGACGAATATGTGCAGCACGACGATACAGTGCATTTGGCGTTACAGATGGTGTTGATAATGGTCCAAATGAACTTACATTACTGAAAATAGCCGAAGTATATGGACTGTTTGTTGAACCTGTGCCATCATTGTCAGATTCAAATCCATTCGATTGGCTTTGGTCAGCAACTGCTGGGTCGCGTAAACTAACTGCATATTGTACCATTCCTGAGTATCCAAAGTCAGTATCAAAATCATCATCCCAACCGCGCAAAGCAATTAGATGTTTTGCATTTACTGCTCCACCAAACCACTCGAATGAATCGTCGCCTGAGTAAGAAACCTGAATATTATCAAGAGTTGTTCCTGAACCTACACCACCAAGTGTAAGACCATTGATTTCGCTATTGGTTACAAATGCAATTCCTGGAAACTCAATACGTACATATTGTAGACTTCCTGAGTTATCAGCTGCATCGGTTCCACCATAAGTTGAACCTACGCCACCTTCGATAGTTCCAGAACCACCTGTTACGTTAATTGGAGCTTTTCCACAAATAATTACACCGCCCCAGTCACCATAAGTACGGCTTCCGGCAGCTTGATTCGAAGTAAATACGATAGGTTCAGTTACTGTACCGTTAGCTATTAATTTTGCTCCTTTTTCAATAATCAAAGCACCTTTGTTGGTTTTATCACCACGAATTACTGTACCAGCTTCGATAGTTAAAGTAGCGCCTTCTTTTACATATACCCAACCATTCAACAAATACACATTGTTTTTAGTCCATGTAGTGTTTGTAGTAATGTTTCCTGCTGCAATTGTTGAAGTAATTGCTCCATAAGTTGCATTTTGTGGGTCAAAATTAGCCCAACCTGCTGTCCAGTTTGAAGTACCAAATGCACCACGGAAGTTCACCTTGTCAAAAAAGTTATTGTCGATAGTAGCAGTATTATTTTCCTGATACCAATATGAACCTGTTTTCAACGGAGATGTTGCAGTTAAATAGAATTTAGGAGCAGTAAGATTAAATGCATCGGTAACACCTAAATCGGTATTAGCTGCAAGTACTGCATTTTTAAAACTTACTGTGTTATACCAAGCTTCAGCCGCAGCTTTATCCCATGTTTGTGAAGCAGGAACATCGATACTTGTTGTCATTCCAGCAATAACTGAATTACGTACTTTCAAATCACCAGCTACCGCATTTGCTTGCGTGGTATTGCCATCGATATACAAACCTGTTGGCCATCCTGCAAATACAGTATTGTAAACCTGCAATTTACTATTACGACGAATATGTGCAGCACGACGATACAGTGCATTTGGCGTTACAGATGGTGTTGATAATGGTCCAAATGAACTTACATTACTGAAAATAGCCGAAGTATATGGACTGTTTGTTGAACCTGTGCCATCATTGTCAGATTCAAATCCATTCGATTGGCTTTGGTCAGCAACTGCTGGGTCGCGTAAACTAACTGCATATTGTACCATTCCTGAGTATCCAAAGTCAGTATCAAAATCATCATCCCAACCGCGCAAAGCAATTAGATGTTTTGCATTTACTGCTCCACCAAACCACTCGAATGAATCGTCGCCTGAGTAAGAAACCTGAATATTATCAAGAGTTGTTCCTGAACCTACACCACCAAGTGTAAGACCATTGATTTCGCTATTGGTTACAAATGCAATTCCTGGAAACTCAATACGTACATATTGTAGACTTCCTGAGTTATCAGCTGCATCGGTTCCACCATAAGTTGAACCTACGCCACCTTCGATAGTTCCAGAACCACCTGTTACGTTAATTGGAGCTTTTCCACAAATAATTACACCGCCCCAGTCACCATAAGTACGGCTTCCGGCAGCTTGATTCGAAGTAAATACGATAGGTTCAGTTACTGTACCGTTAGCTATTAATTTTGCTCCTTTTTCAATAATCAAAGCACCTTTGTTGGTTTTATCACCACGAATTACTGTACCAGCTTCGATAGTTAAAGTAGCGCCTTCTTTTACATATACCCAACCATTCAACAAATACACATTGTTTTTAGTCCATGTAGTGTTTGTAGTAATGTTTCCTGCTGCAATTGTTGAAGTAATTGCTCCATAAGTTGCATTTTGTGGGTCAAAATTAGCCCAACCTGCTGTCCAGTTTGTAGTACCAAATGCACCACGAAAGTTTACCTTGTCAAAAAAAGCATTGTCGATTGATGGTTGTGCAACTAATATAGTTACAGCGAACATCAAAATACCGAAAAGTAAATTCTTTTTCATTTTTTGTTTGTTTTTTGTTTGTTTAGAAAATTATTCTTTTTATTTGTTGTTGAAAACTAATACATACTTTGCATTTTATTTATAATTATATCAACACATTATCACAACTTGTCTGTGCACTGACGAACCATCAAATCACCACACTTACACCAAGCTTAAACTGACGTCCCGGTTTATATTTGTTTGTAACTTGCTCGCGTATAGCCGATTCGTTTGTTGAAGTTGGATATTTCTGAAATTGTTGATAAATTACATCACCATCTAAAGCGTTTTTAATACCAAATTTGATACTAATCTTTTCGAATATCTTTTTCTCAAATGTAAAGTCGAGCGAATTAAATGGCATTTCCCAAATATGAGGCGTATTAATATCACCCACTACAGCAATTCGTTTTCCAGCTTTGTTAAACATGGCACTACCCATAATACCATTTTTTGTGTCGTTATAATACAACCCAACATTCACAATATAAGGAGATTGACCTTGTAACACACGTTGACTTTCACCTTCAGCAATTGAATCTGTTGCCACAACCGACTGAATAATAGAGGCATTGACTACCAATGTGATATTACTTAAAAATTTCAAATTCGTTGACTTTTCAAATTCGTGTAAACGCTTACGTGCATCAAACTCCAACCCATAGGATTGTGCTTTTTCGGCATTGTGGAAAGTATAGTTCCATCCTGACCCTGTTTGAAGAATTTTTGATTCGATAGGATCTTCAAAATATTTGTAAAACACTCCCAGCGATACAATTTCTTCAGAAGTTGGATACCACTCAAATCGTCCATCCATATTTGTAATATAACTGTTTCGCACCTTAGGATTTCCGTAAATGGTCACATTATTTTCGAAATCATAAAAGGCAAATGGCGAAACTTCACGAAACTCCGGACGGTTCACTGTTTTTCCACCTGCTAAACGGAACATCATTTTTTCGTTCAAATTAATTGTGGAATTAAAAGAAGGGTAAATATTCAATGTATCAATATTTACTGGTAAAGGTGTATTGTCAGTTCCATCGCGCTTATAACCATTCAATCCTAAATCGTTTTGCTCAATGCGAACTCCTGCATATAGATTAAACCATTTAGTAAACGGCATATTAACAGCTAAATAACCAGCAATCAGATCATTAGTAGCATCGTAACTATCAGCCTTTTGCGAAGCATCTAATATATAAAGACCTGTATTGTAATCAATTTTTTTAGTAACAATGTCGTTTATTGAATTAAACATGGCTTGATCAAAAGCCTCTGTTTTGTTATAACTATCTATAGTTGCATAATATAAACTACTTGAAGCACTTTTAGCATAGTTAAATACACGGTTAGTAAATTCACGTTGTTTTTTTTCAAAAAAAGCGCCAGCTTTTAATTCGGGTTGAAAAGGCTTAATATTGATTTTATGTGAGAAATTAACGCCAGCACTAAGGTTATTTTCTTTATTATGCATAAATAATCGTCCAAACGAATCGGCTGCACCTTGTGGCGAAAAACTTATACCATATTGCGACTCTGGATCAATATCTGAAGTTGTCATTTTAATACGACGTAGGTCGGGTTGATTCTTATTGGCATACGAATAACCAATTACCCAATCCAACTTTGTAATATCTGAATTAAAAGAATGATTTCCTGCCAATTGACTCGAATAAGTGGTACGCGATTCGTAACCTAATTCATACGAACGTTCTTGCAGTGCATTTGTATCAAAACCTGTTTTAAGAACTGTGCGATTAGCACCCATATTGTTGAATAAATTACGGAATTCTATACGCTGGTTATCGCCAAAAGTAAACGTCCAGTTTGACAATGCATTAATACGAACTTTCGATTGAAAAGTCATTTGATTGAAACGATAAGAAGTATCGGGATACTCCCGATAAGCAGCTCTAAAAGCCGATTCGGATGTACTTGAAGCATTGTAACCTAATGCAGTAATTGTTCCAACCGAAATATCACCAACTCTGAATCGGCGGTTTACACCTATCTGTAAATCGGCATCGGGCTTAGCAGTAGTTTTAAAGGGAGTCATTATCGTATTGAACGATTTCGAAACAGCGTTAATCTGTTCTTTTTTTGAAGCATCAATCTGATTAAACAATGCTTTATAATCTGATGTATTAGGAGTATTCGAAGGAATTACACGAACTGTTTTATCGTATCCTAACCAATCAGTTTTACTTCCTTCGCTACTGTAAAAAGTTTTTCCTGTTGAAAGTTGGTTATAACCCACCGACGCCGAAACAGTTATGCTGTTACGGTCAATCAGACTTTTAGTTTTTACATTAATCATAGCTCCTGCAAAGTCGGCAGGTAATTCAGGAGCAGGTGTTTTGTATATTAAAATATTGTCGATTTGTCCGCTGGGAATAACGTCGAACGAGAAAGCACGCACATCACTTTCGCTACTTGGCGTGGAAGTTCCATTTAACCAAACTGAATTGTAACGTTCGGTTAACCCACGTACAATCACAAACTTACCTTCGCGAATGGTAACTCCCGGAATACGACGTATAACTTCAGAGGCATCTTTATCTTGCGAGCGGGCAATTTGTTGTGAAGTTATACCGTTGGCAATTGTGAGGCTACTGCGGGTGGCAGCAAGCATGGTAAGTTCAGTATCGGTGCGACGCTTAGCTGTAACAACCACATCCTTAATAACCTGAGTTGAAGAACTCAGTTTTACATCCAATTTAAGTTCAGTATTCTTACCAATTTCAACTTTTTGGATGTTTTTGTTATAAGAAATAAATGAAAAAATAATATTATAACTTCCGGGAGGTAAGTTTTTTAATACATAATTACCGTCTAAATCGGTAACTGTTCCAATTGTTGTACCTTGTAATATAATATTGCAACCAATTACACTCTCGCCGTTATCGGCATCTGTTACCACTCCCTTTATAAAATTTTGCGAAAAAAGCAGCACACTTAACTGCATGAATACCAATACTGTAAAAATTCTTTGAATCACGATGTTTTTATTTTGAAATTTGTGTTACAAAAATATAGCAGTGAGATTAAAAGAATGTTTCAAGTGTGTGAAGTATATATGAATATACAATTACATTCATGTTTCGTTCATATTTCGATTGTATTACATAAAATTATTAACTCAACATAAAACACTCATTTATTGATAAATAAAAAAGCTTGCTGAATAGATTTTCAGCAAGCTCTTTCATAATAATAACTTCAATTATTCCTTGATAAATTTCACAGCATAATTACTTGTGCCCGAAACTACTTTAAGTGTATAATTTCCTTTTGACAAATTGGATAAATCTACCTCGCTTGAACCATCAATATTGATTGATTTAATCAAACTACCATTCAATGCATAAATATCAACTCTTGCCTTAACGTCTTCAACAAACGTAATTTTAGCATAATTTTTAACTGGCACAGGATAAATGCTAATTGCATTTTGTCCTTTGTCTGACGGATTTTTCACCCCCGTATTAAAATTAGTGGTTTTTACCACTTTAAAGCTATCAAAAGGAGAAGCAACACCTAAATCGCTTACTTCGTAGGTTTTAACTTCAATGGTATCGGTACTAACAGTAATGTTACTAAACGTTGGGTTACCTGTTTGTGCGAAACGTCCGCTGAACATACCAAAATAATTAGTAATTCCTAAACCGGTTTCAACAGCTGCCATTTGAGCTTGTGAACGTGGTTCGTATTTTTTACGTCCGGCTGAATTATTCAAAAAGTACAATGTTCCATTTAGCACATTAAATATACCACCTTGTTTTGCTGTAACATTGGTACGAGCATCAAAAGTTACCGAAATCTGATTTTTTACAGCATTGGCAACTAAAGTTTTAGCTTTGATTGGTCCCATTACTTCGTAAATATGGTCGTGTCCTTGTAAAGCTAAATCAATTTTCAATTCATCAAAAACTGGTGCCAAAGCATCTCTACATGCTTTTCCATCGGCATCACTTTGGTGACTTCCTGAACCTGTGTAAATGGTTTTGTGGTAGTGAACAATTCTCCATTTTACATCAGGGTTGGCAGCAACTTGTGCACGCATCCAATTTGCAATATCTGTTAAACGACCAGCCGAACTATAATCCTCATAACTCATAGCCATAAACAAAGCATCACCGTACACATACGAGTAGATACTACCCGGAGTGGTTGAAGTTGCATCAAATGCTGGCCCCGAAGTATTGAAGTGGTTTGTAAAGTTCTTATTAGACGATTGATCATGATTTCCAATAACATAAGCTGTTGGTTTCTTCATGAAAATGTCTTGTTGTGTTTGGAAAAATTGTTCGTATTCCCATTCTGAATTTGTAGATCCCGAAGTTTCAATTAAATCACCACAACTTAACCAGAAATTAGCATTTGGATACATGGCGTGAGCAGCATGCGTTGTTTTTTGTGAAATATCAAACATATCCACGGCATTGGCTTGTGGGTCGGTAGTATAAACAAATGAGAATGGCTCCTTGCTGTCTTTCGCAGTTGTAAATGTTCCTACTTCGCTCCAAGCTCCTGTTTTACCAACACGGAACGAATAAGTAGTATTAGGTGTTAATCCTGTTACCAAGGCTTTATTGCTTACATAATTGCGTTTCGAGTTTGCAGCTATTCCAGCTAAGTTTGTAAGATTATTACCCGAAACATTGTAATTTACATTATTCAAAGCCGTTGAAGTAGCATCTACACTCAGAAGTGGAGTACTAAAATCGTTCGAATTTCCTGCTACTATTTCCACTTTTGATCCAGTTACACCAGCATTGTTATACCAAGCAAAACCCATGCGCGTTTTAGTATCGCCATTAATTGCCATATTGATAGAATAAGGCATTTGGTTTGATCTTAACTCTTTAGCAGTTTTTTCAAGTTTAGCGATATTTGTAGAATCGGGTACATTGCTAGCTTTTACTATTGCAAATTTCAATCCTGTGTACGATGGAATAGCGTAATCGGACTCCACTTTCGATTTTGCATTTACAATAACTGTATCGGCATAGTTTGAAATTAATTGACTTTGAGGCACAAAGTTAGTTAATTTATAATCTCCAGTAAGATTGAAAACATACAACTGACTTTTGATATTTGTTTTTTCGGCAATACCATTTTCTGTTGCAGAAATTTGACCAAAATCATTGTCGTTACAAACAGCAATTGTAGCTTCGTCGATAATTGCTAATCCTTCAGCTTTGTCCAACGAATCAGGCCATCCTGCAGCTTTCATATCCATGAAAAGCGTTTTTTGAACCGGAACAATTCCTTCTGCCGTTAAACCAGCCAAATCTTTTAATTGCTCTACTGTTTTTCCATTATAAAGTGCTGAGGTAATAGGAGTTGCATTCGTGATATTTATTTTATAAATATTTCTTTTTGCAAAAGTACCGGCTACACCTTGCTCAATAACCAAGAATGTAGAATCGTTGATAGCCGATAAATCACCAATTTTCCAATCTTTAGCAGCAATAGTATTTGTACCATCGGTAACTACACCCGGATTAAGGTAAGCATACATTTTGGTTTCGTTGTTTACCGGATTGATTTCTAAAATACGGTGAACATACGATTTTTCTCCATCCGTTTTATTAGGATTTAACATTGGACTTTGTATGATAGAATAAACTTTACCATTAGGCGTAATAGCCAATCCTTCGAATCCACGATTGTTTTTACGAGTTTTAAACACAGGGTCAATCTGAACATCAATCGATTGAGCTCCAGCCAAATTAGCGTAAGGAGTATAACGATTCACAACCTTACCATTTGAATTTAATCTCCAAACGGTTGGTCCACCTTCTTCGCACAACCAATATTCATTGTTTTTACTTACCGCTATTCCTTCGCAGTCAATTCCCCATACGTCTTTGTTAACTGTAACGGAAGAAAAGTCGCTTGTAGTAGGTAAATTTGACCAGATTGATTCAGTAGATTTACTTCCAAAGTCAGTAGGGTTTACAAGTCCTGTTGCAGTAGAACCATCTGGGCGGCGTAGACTTGTAGTTTGAATGATTTGAATAGAATCACCATTTACTCTTATGCGGTGCATTTTAGGTGCATACGATGGAAATGGGAAAATCTTGTCGTAAGTTGGCGTATAAGGAGTTGCATTTTTTGAGTCAACATTCACACCTCTATCGCTCATGGTATAAAATTCTTTACCATTAGTTCCAGGTATTGAATACAAACCAGAGAAACCACCTTCGCGGAAATCAATATTTTGGAATGTTCCAATATGCTTAGAATTGAAATTAGTATACACATTTTTAATAGTAACATGGTTGCCGAACATAGCATCATGAGCCGTAGAATCAGCCACTTGCATAGCTTTAAGTTCTTGTTCGCTCATCGGGTATTCTACAACTAAGGCAGCAGCAGCAGCATTTTCTCCTTCGAACGATTCCATTTCGCGTAGACCTGAACCTTTAATATAAAAAGCCATGGCATTGCCTGCATTCCAACCAGCACGATTCAAGTTAGCTTGCACTAAACTGCCAATATTGGCTGAATAATAACGTTTGTCTATAACATTCAAGTCGGTAGTGGCTACATTCCACACAACCGAGTTTGTCGATTTTGGACGTGATGTTAATACTGAAGGAGTATTTGTAAATGTTACAGGATTGTCATTGTCCTCACTCCAGATTGTCAAATTACATGGATCAGCTTTTTTATTTATTGCATCCACCTCCGATTCGATATATGCTTTCGCAATAACAAAGTTTTTTGGTAAATTAACACCAGGGAAACGTAACCCTATCAATTGAGGAGATGTTGTTCCATTCGATTCGCAACCAAACTCTAAATCACTACTATCCCAATCTAATGAACCAACTACATTGTTTTGAGTTTGACCAGCTTCGGCAGCAATACGCTCTTCATAATCATCAGAGGCTTGTTTAATTTGGAATTTTACAGTTTTTAGAGCTGGAGTAGTATAAACAAATATTGGGTTTGAGTAAAACCATAAATCGGCAAATGCTTTGGTGGCATCGTTAGCTCCCATTAATGCATCGGCGAGTGGATTGCCATCAACATCAGTTTCATTAGCAACATTTAACCCTTGATTGGTTCCTCGTAAACGGAAATAAACTGAGTCGGTTACATTTTTTACAATAAAACTCATTTCTACCCAGCCATTACCAAGGTTTTTCCATTTTTGACTTGTAATGTTTTTTGTATCAGCCACACCACCTACGGCATCAAAACGTGCAATAACCGAAGTGGTAGTTACAGTTTGTTCGTTGTATTTTTCTGAAGTAGGATCAATTTTACCCGTAACTTTACCTTTAATAATGTCAATATGGTTCAAAACTGGATTTTTATAATCACTATAAGTATTGAAGTTATTAGCTTGTGGGTCACGTGCTTTAATGGTAATTTTTACCGATTTACCCTTTGTAGTATTTAAAGTGGCTCCCATCACAGCTTTAGTATTTGCTTGATCAACTGTTGAAACATTGTAAATCAACGAATCAATCAAATCACCATTAACTACCCAAGTATTTCCAGAACGTAATCCATCAACAATGTTTTGAGCTGACTTTCCAGCAGTATACGTATAATTTTTTTGATATTCACCTGGATAAAAATCTCCTTCTTCGTTATGGCTATCTGAATTGGCAAACAACCAAAAGTTACGACCTTCGGACAATAAGGCATCCCAAAGTCCTCCAATTATGCCAGAAAAATAACCAGCACCACCAAAAGTACCACCACCAACAGCAGTTGCAGAATAGCCACCACGTCCAGGATCTTTTTGATGTCCGGGCATACTTTCGAAACCGAAACAAACGGTTGGTGCAGCATTATTCATATCGCGGAAAGCGGCAATGGTATAGCCTCCATTAGTTTGAGCCTTGCGCTCAGGGTGAGCAGGAACCAAATAACTCGTGTTTGGGTAATTTGTTTTTAACCACGTTAATGCTTCAATTGTTTTAGCATGTCCAGACAAAGCACTTTTTGTCCAATTTTGGGCAGCTCCTCCAGTTATATCAGTGTCACTATTATCAAACATATACTCGAACTGAGCAATAGGACTACAATTTGGTGCAGTTAAAAACTGGTTATCTATTAATCCCATGCTGCCATGCTCATGTCCTGGCACGTTCATCTCGTAGCTTTGTAGAATTGTTTTAGCAGGATAAAGCAAACGAGCTTTCAAAATTTCGGTAAATGAACTGTCGCGAAGCATTTGCCAACGCCACATTTTTTGGTGTGTACCACTCATACTTACTGTACCAATAATCGGATTTGGAACATAACTATCCCAATACACCGTGTTACCTGTATCAGTTCCGGTTACTCGTGCGTTGGTAGTAAAACCACCACCATGTTCGCTGTTTGCCCACCATTGTAGTCCAAACTGATTGTTTTTGGACATCATGTGCCCGATAGTGTAACTACCATCCGTGTAGGTAGTGTGCTGGTGAAAATCACCTGTTAAATAACTTTGTGCTGCAATGGGCTGAGCCAAACCAGCACTTCCAAGCAACAGAGCCAAAGCTACTGGCTTAAGTAATCTTGTTTTCATTTTACCTTAAATTTGTTTATGTGTGAATAACTAATTCAATGGCAAAGTTAGAACTACTCTATTTTTTAATGGCTACATATAAATTAAATTTACAATAAGACTCTATTAAAAATTCATTACAGCAATACATCTGTAATACAGCAACATAGAATCTTAACAACATCCATACAATATATTCACAGCTCTGTATTTAGTCTGAAACAATATTTACATCTTACACTAAATTATTCAAATTTAATTCTTCGATTATAAACACATAAAAAGCCGTTACAAACATTTTTCGTAACGGCTTACAGTTTCATTTATATCTATCAGAAATTCTCAGGTTTTATTTCGAACGACTATAAGTGTATATACTTTCGCCATTTTTATCCATAAAATTAAATGTTAATTCGGTGTGCGAAACTGAGCACACAACAAATCCTGATAGATCGCTACAAAACTGAGTCCCTTCGGTTTCTTTAACCGGACGTGATAACGAGGCCGAACTATTCGTAACATAATCCACAGGAGAATCTTTCATTTTAATGTGCTGAAAGTTGTGAATATGTCCGTTGAAATAAAAATCAACTTTATGCTTGCGCAGAATTGGATCAACCCTTTTCTGCATATCAAGCCTTTCACTCTCATCTTTTTTTGTATATGCATATACGGGATGATGTCCGATAACCACTTTCCATGTTTCTTTCGATACTGAAAGAACACTATCGATAAACTGAAGTTGAGCTACATCATTCTGTTTGTAAGCATCCGGATAATCAATTTGTTCATCGCGGTATTTCTGAATAAGCGGAGCTGTGTCAATAAAAACCAAACGCATGGTTGTACTGTCATCAATTTCCTTTACCATAGTGTAATAACGCGAAGGCATAATCCAACGGCGACTGATTTTGCTATAATCCAAGCAAGCTTGCGTATTGCCACGATATTCGTGATTTCCAAATATAGCATACCAATCAAGCATTAACTCGGGGTGGTCGTAAATAAGTTCAAAATTTGTCATCCAAAGCGGGTCGTTAACGCTGGCTACCCCGTTGAAATGATGAATATCGCCTGCAGCAGCTACAAACTCAATATCATGATTCTCAGCAAACTTCCCCATCGAAGCTGCAATAGGTTTTTGATCATAAAAGCCATTTCGTCCTAAATCGTTGGCAACTATAAAGTTATAATCTGAAAATCCAAGTTTGGTCTCGTCAGCTTTTTTTGTATCGCACGATAAAAAAGCTACTGAAATAAGTAACAGAAAAAAAGAATGTGTACGTTTCATGTGATTATTAATAATTAAATTTTAAAACAATACCTAACAGGTTTTTAAAACCTGTTAGGTATACGTTTAAACGAATTTTCGAAGAAATTGTTTCCAATTAAATTAGAAATTATAAATTATTTTGCGCCAAAAGCACCAAAGTATGCAGCAGGTGCAGGCGATTTGTACTCAACACCATCAATTGTAATACCTGTAGTTCCGAAATGACGTGTGAAGTCTGTTTTTCCACCAGTAAGTGCAGGCGAACCAGCTCCTAAACGGAAATCCCAAGCCGAATTATAAACTTGTGGTATATTACCACTTTTTGTTGTTCCGGCATTAATATCAACTGTAGTTTGAATAGTAAAGTTCGAGAACAAAGGGTTTTTATCACCTGCTGTAGTACTCACTTTATCGTTAGCTCCAACCAATTGACCCTTAGCTGCATCAGCCTGATATTGGGTTACACCAGTAGCTGTTGAAGCAAATAAATAGTTAGGAGAAATAACCGAACGTGTATCTTCAACATTCGCAGCATCGCGTTTTACACACCATCGGCAATCAAATAACATATTATTGTATAGTTCCGCATAAACATTCATTTCTAACCAAACAGAGCCACCTTTTACCTTCGGACGTCTCCAACCTGAATTGATAACTGAGTTATTATATACATATAAATGAGCTTGTGGTTCAAGAGCTCCGTTGTTAGACAGTTTAAAACCATTAGAATTGGCATCGTAAATCATATTGTATGCTATATCGGCCAAACAGCCCGATTTATAATTGATAGCCTCACCACCATCAAATCCGCTTGCAATAAATTTATTATTCATTACAATAGATTTTCCACCGGTAATGTAAATTTGATCTTCAGCATTATTGCGCAATGTACAATTTTGCATTACAAATTTTCCATCTAAATTACAAAAATGAAATGCCGGAACTCCCTCGCCTGTAACTGTTTTGAATAAGCTATGTTTAAACGATTCCGATTCTTCAGTTGTTTGTGCACCTCCGTACTCAATTGTTACATTATCAAGCAACACTTCCTTTGATTTGTATCCGCAAATAATACCTCCCCAATAACGATCAAATCGTTGAGCTTCGGTACGATATTGTTCAGCTATAGTAAACAAAATCGGGTTTGAACTTCTGCCATAACAGTATAAATTTCCTAAAATAATAATTTCTGGTCGAATGTTGATTTCATCCATAATTATTTTTGCTCCTTCTTCCACATATAACGATGTGCCTTCGGGTACTATAAAATGATTCTTCAAAGTTCTTGTACTATTTTTTTCCCAGGCAATAACTCCTGCTTTAAATTCAAAATTCATTGTTTTACTTATTGTAGGAATTTCGGTACTGAAAGCTACGTTGCTACCAGATTTTGCTTTGAATAACAATTTATCTCCTTGGTTATAAACAAGTTTAATCGCTTCACTTTTAGCTTTTTGACGAACCGATTGAGTTGGAACAGCAATTTCAACTAAATCTAAATTAGCAGTTTTAGCAGAAAAATCACTTATAAATTTTGCACTGTACGAACCTGAATTGCCTTTAATGCTCAGAATATAACAACCTTTAGGTGTCGAAAATCTTAGAGTGTTAGCACCCTCAACCAAATCGAAGCTTTTGTTAATAATTGATTTACCATCAACCGAATAGATGTTAATTTGTGTTTTACCACTCTTGTTTACATAAAACTTAGCATTCGCAAAATTTTGATTTGCGTCTTTCGAAATAATGATGTTCTCATTATCCGTTTTAACAACTTCAACAGCATTTGGCTCATCATTCAAGTTTAATACGCCACCTGAAGTAAGTGTTACTGAAGTACCTTTCGTTAGGTTTCGAACTACTACACTATCCAAGCTTGTTGATAAGCCTGAAGCTGTAAAACTAATGGAATAATTAATTGCAAAAATATTAACTGACGTTAATACAGCAAATAAAACAAAAAAAGAGAATTTTGTAAATTTAATCATGACTTTTGTTTTTTTTAAGTAAGTATTTATAGTGAATAATAAAATTTGCAATATAATAGTTTTTTATAATTTGTAACGTATACCAAAATTGAACGAAAATCCATAATAATCCTTTCTAATTAAAGTTTCATTATTTGTTGCTGATTGTAATGGAAATTTCTTATCAATATTGTATTGGTTAATGGATTTAATAACTTCAATTTTTGGGGTATTTAGAATATTGTTGGCTTTAAAAAAAACGGAAATACCATTTTTGAAATCCTTTTCAGCAGAAGCATCCAACTGAACTGAAGCTTTTTCCCAATAATCGGAGTCTAAGTATCTTGAAGCAATAACAATTTTATCGCCTGTATATAATGCTGAAACTTGTGCATTCCAACCATGATTTACATCCTTAAAAAATAAAGATAAATTGGCAACATGTTCAGCTTGACCAACTAAAGGTCGACTTTGATTTTTCGAAAAAGTTTTTGTATTACCGTTTTCATCTTTACCATAGTATACTTTTGGAGTTGTAATATCGGAATTTGTGTAAGTATAATTCGCTTTAACTCCAAACATTCGAACATACTTAATAATATCAATCTCGAAACCAAGATTTCGGGCATTTCCTAAGTTTTGTAATCCATAACCCGATTGACGTTGATTGACAGAAAAATAAGCAAATTCAATAGGATCATTAATATTTTTGTAAAATGTACCTATTAAAATCTGATCCAACGAGTTAGGAAAAAATTCCCATCGTAAATCTACATTGTCAATAATTGCACGTTTCAAATTTTTGTTACCATATTCTGTGTACTCTTCTTCAATAATCTGGTATGGAATTATTTCAAAAAAACCAGGCCTATTTAACGATTTGTAATAAATTAATTTCCAGTTCGTATTCTTGTTTGGAGAATATTTAAACTGCAAATTTGGTAAAAAATCAGTATACGTCTGACTACTATCCGCAGGTTCATTGGCTTTTGGATATGCCACTTTATAACCTTGATTTGTTTTTTCGGCTCGAATACCAGCAATAATATCAATTTTTTTGTATTCGTTTCGAATATCAAAATAGGTAGCCTCAATACTCTCATTTGCATTATAAGTTAAAGGTCCAACACTACCCTTTGTGGTATATACTTTCCAGTTAATTTGATCTATAGTTTCGAAACTTTGAGAAGTATCAATAGGCTTAAACTTGTAGTTTACATAGAAATTATCACGTTTTTTGGTTCGTATTAAACCGCCTAATTGCATATATATTTTTCCATTTTTATAAGGAATCTCATATTTTAATTTTGCTAATGCCGAAACATCTTGATCCGAATTGTGTTCCCAGCGCCGATCCGAACCATCGCCATCAATTTCAATATTATCCACAAAACTTTCTTGTAAATTATCAATATTTACATAAGTTTGATCAGGACGTTGAAGTCCTGCCTCCGAATATAATGCTGTCCAGTTCAGACTCAATCTATCGAAAAAATTATGTTCACCTTGTAATGTCGATACAAATATTTGTTGATTAGTAATACGCATTCGAGTTTGATAAGAATAATCAAGATTACCCAAATCAGGCTGATAAGTTGCTTTTAAATTTATTGAGTTTGACTGGCGCACTTGTGAAACGCCATTTGACACATAAAAATTATACCACTCTAATTTATGGTTATTTGAAATTTTATAATCTAATTTAGCGTGAATACCGTATTGTGTTTGATTTTCAGAATAAGTCCTCTCATTATGTTCGGTAAGTCGAACCGTACTTTCGGTATACAGCATTTCATGATCAAAGTAAGTACTATTTGTTCCCTTATTAATATTGTGATAGTTGGCTGCAACAATAAAACCTAACTTTTTATGAAAAATTCTGCTTCCAACCGAAAAACCGGCTATTAAATTTGGTAAAGGTTGTTTATCGACAGGTGCATTGAACGAATTTCCAAAATCTTCCATTTTTGAAATATAGTCCTTTCCATATTTTTCGTAAGGAGCAATTGAAAGTACATTTTCTTTATTGAACGTTGAAAAATCTTTATTGAACAACATTGAACTGTAACCCGAAGTCAAATTTGCCTTTAATGTAAACCTATATGGCGCATCCTTCATAACCATATTTACAGCTCCACCGGTTGCGTCACCTTCCATTTCGGCATTACGGGTTTTGCTAACTTCTAATCTATCAAGCAGTTCGCTTGGGAAAATATTTAAAGGTACAAAGCGTTGTTTGTTATTGGGGCTCGAAATTTTTACTCCATTTACAAGGGTAATGTTATAGCGTTTATCCATACCGCGCAATACGGCATATTCGGCTTCGCCAGAACTGTTGCGTTCCATAGTTACACCCGAAATTCGACCAAGCACATTCGCAACAGTAAGGTCAGGCGAAATTTCTATACTACGGGCTCCTACTACATTTAAAATATTCGATGACAAACGTTCGATAGCACGAACTCCCACATCAGTGGTTTTATTAGAAGCAGTTACTATCACATCGTTCAATTCGTTATCTATCGAAACAAGATTTAATGCTAATTTTTGTATGCCATTGGTTGGCACATTTACTTCTAATTCAAGTATTTGATAACTTATATAACTACAAACCAAAACTACTTTCTCTGCTTGTACATTTTTCAGAATAAAACTTCCGTCCAAGCCCGAAGTGGTGCCGATTGTTTTATAGTTTTTAACAAACACATTAGCTCCTATCAGCAATTCACCGGTTTGTGCATCGCGCACAACGCCCTGAATATTAATTGAGTACGAAGCTATTATAGAAAGTAAAAAGAAGAAAGTAAATAAGAATCTAATCATCACAATATTGTATTGTATTACAACTGCAGTATTACAATTGCAAAAGTAGGTAATGAATATTTCAACTGTAATGCAAATACATTACATTAATATTTTATTTAACGCATCTTTCACAAATAAACCAAAGTTAATACGCATCTTTGCAGCTTAATTTTTCAAAAAAGGCGAAACATGTATTGGTACGAAAATGAAATAAAGGAACTTGAGCTAAAAAACCTTCCCGCTAAAGGCGATAAAAAACGAATCGTATTCTATGGCAGTTCCTCTATTCGAATGTGGAATACACTTGAGAATGATTTTCCACAATTTGAAGTTGTAAACCTCGCATTTGGAGGTTCCACGCTTGCAGCTTGTTGCTGGTTTTTCGAGCGCATAATTCCACGTTGGAAACCGGATATTTTTGTATTATATGCAGGCGACAACGATTTGGGCGATGGTCGCCACCCCGAAGAAGTATATTTAAATTTCATTTACATACTAGGTCTTCTCGAAAAGCATTTTGGACACATTCCGATAGCTTACATTTCTGTAAAACAATCTATTGCGCGTTTAAATTTGTACAATTCCATTCAATTTACCAATAAAATTATTCAGGAAAAAATTGCCTTGAGTTATCCAAACTGCACATTTGTGGATATTGTAGAAAAAATGATAATAAAAGGTTCGATTGATAGAACATTATTCGAACAAGATGGTTTACACCTAAACCCCAAAGGATTTAAAGTTTGGAAAAAAGAATTAGAGTTGCAGTTTTTTGAAACATTGTAATAAAAAAATGACAAATATAGTTATGCAAATTTTGTTTATATTTCAATGAATCGTGCGTATCATAAGTGGTTTAGCCCTAACCTGCGAAGAAACATGGAGTTATTGGTTTACGGCCATGCTGGGGCAAAAGTTTTGTTGTTTCCTACCCGTACAGCTCGGTTTTACGATTACGAAAACTGGAAAGTTATCGAATCGCTACAACATCATATAGAACAAGGCTGGCTTCAAATATATGCGCTCGATAGCATAGATCAGGAAAGTTTTTATTGCTTTTGGGCACACCCACAAGGACGTATCCAACGTCATATTGAATACGAAGAATATATTTTGAATGAAGTAATTCCTTTTGCAAACGACCAAAATCCAACTCCGTTTTTAATGTCGGTTGGATGTAGTATGGGTGCTTTTCACGCCATGAATATTGGTTTACGACATCCACATTTGTTTGGCAAAATTGTTTCGTTGAGTGGTCGGTACGATTTAACCTTGAACTTGGGCATGTTCTACGACTTAATGGATGGTTACTATTCCGACTATGTATATTTTAATTCGCCTTCACATTACATGCCTAATATGCCCGAAGGCGAACAAATAAAACATATCCGAAACAACCAAATAACGATTGTATGTGGCAAAGAAGATGTATTTCTTCAAAACAACAAAGAATTCAGTCAGTGTCTGGCAAACAAAGGCATTAACCACAATTTTTTTGAATGGGATGGTCTAGCTCATAGCGCTAAATACTGGAGAAAAATGTTACCTATGTATTTGTAAAACTATATTAGGTAGACTGAAAATGATGTTATTTTATAATTGTGGATTTTTTCTTCACTTCATTCCAAAGTGCCTTGTACGACGCAGAAGCTTTTGAATTTGGACAGAATTTTGCCAAGGGTTTTCTGTACAAGCCCATCTTTTCAACATCTGCCAGAAAAGGTATATAAGATGTACACAGATTGGGCATTTTCAACTTAAGTTCAATCATCAAATTTTGATGTACCGATTTTCGAATTTCTACCATCGAGAAAAATGGAATTACCGTAGATGTATCCAATTCATCTTCTTCAAAAAAGGAGATAATTTGCTCATAAGTACGCAAACAAAGAGGAGTTGGTACTGTTGGAACAAGGATAAAATCGCAGGCATGAAATATATTTTCGGCTAAAATTGAAATACCTGGAGGGCAATCCAAAAAAACGTAATCAAATTCAGTTTTTATGTCTTTCAATGCTTCCTTGATTCTCTTTTTTGATTTTTTTACTTGATCCAAAATGGTATCGATATTTCGATACGAGAAATGAGAAGGAATAATATCAAGTCGTGTATATTCAGTTTCTAAAATTGTATCTCTGAGTTCAATTTTACCTGTAAATATTTTTTTCAAATTAGCTGCACTCTTCAACTCTTCATCATAGTAAAACGACGAAGAACCCTGTGGGTCGAGATCCCACAGAAGTGTTCTATTACCATCGAGACTCGAAAGATAGGAAAGATTAACTGCTGCTGCAGTTTTTCCAACACCACCTTTTATATTGTATATCCCAACAACTTTCATTTAGGTTCTTCTACTTTTGCTACTTTTGCTACTTTTGCTACTTTCTGATTTTGTTCTTTTATTTCAGGGATCTCATTCTTCTCAGGTTTACTTTTCATTGTTTTTTTTGCGGATTTTACTAAATCCCACATAAGGTCTTTTTCCTGATTAAGATCGACTTTCTTGTTTTTCAATTTTTCTTTCAGTGCAAGAATTTCTTTTTTAAATCGTTCAATTTTACGAACCGATGATTCAAGGGCTTTGATAGACAATGTATCTTGTCCTTTTTCTTGCGAAATTTCAACAGTTGCTTTCAACTTACTAACTACCTTAACAGCAGTTTCAATACCGTTTTTCTTTTCATTTTTTTTCATAATACTATTTATTAAATTGTAATTGAATTAGACATTCATACATTCTGTAAAACTAGATTTAATATGATTATTATACAAATTATTATTTTATCTGAGTTCCTACTGTTATCACTACATTTCCCTTTTTATGCCCTTTGTCAACATAACAATGTGCTTCTACAATTTGTTCAAAAGTATACATTTTATCAATTATTGATAGTAGCTTTCCTGCTTCGCAAAGATTTTTCAGAAATTTAAAGTCTTCCACTTTTAATTTTGAATTGCTCGACATGGCAAGTACATCGATATAAATTCCTGATTCTGTGAGCGATTTTTTACGTTTTGAAGATGCAATCTTACCTACAGCATCAAATATAATATCATACTTTTCACCGCTTTGGGTAAAATCTACTTTAGTATAATCAATAACCTTATCGGCTCCCAACGTTTTAACCATTTTCAAATTCGACTTACTACACACTCCTGTAACTTCTGCTCCAAAATACTTAGCAAGCTGAACCGCATACGTCCCTACACTACCCGAAGCTCCATAGATTATCACCTTTTGACCGTCAGAAATTTTTGCTTTTCTGAGATTGAGTAAAGCGGTTAATGCCCCATTTGAGACCGGTGCGGCTTCCTCGTAGGTCATGTTGGTGGGTTTTATAGCAATTATCCCATTTTCGGGCAAACAACAATATTCGGCATAAGCGCCAAATTTAAGATCGGCGGATGCAAAAACTGCATCACCAGTCTTAAACAGTGTTACATTTTTACCTACTGCTTCGATTTCTCCTGAAAGTTCCATTCCGAGTATTTTTTTTCTTGGACCTCTGAATCCAAGCATTATACGCATCATGGGTTTGAAAAAGAAATCTTTAACAGGTCCTAATCCCGGATATAAACGTCGAACTTTTGTGTCTCCAATATGAACTGTAGTAGCCATTACTTTTATCAATACTTCATTGTCCTTAGGGCTTGGTTTACTAAGCTCTTGTAATTGAAGCACTTCCGGCGGACCATATTTTGTACATATTACTGCTTTCATCTGTTTATATTTATTTTTTAAAAGGTCACATGGAACTCACACATAAACATGCCCTTCACGATACATCGGGACAAGTAATGTGTCAAAGTTTGTTTGTCGTGTTGGTTTCATATTATCCTGTTGATTATTTATCAGAATCAAATCGTTGTTTTTCTTTTTTACAAATTAGCTGAACTGCCCATTTTCCGGTTTGAGCCGATGGTGGAAGTCCTCCACCCGGAAACAGCCATTGACCAGCCATATAAAAGTTTTGAAGTCCTGGAAGTTGCATATTCAAAGATTTCATCATGTTAGCTTTCGTAGGCATGAACCCTTCATAAGCCCCATTTTTTACTCCGGTATACTTTACATCTGTAAGGGGAGTTGCCACATCAATTACTTCAATAAATTTCGAAATTTCCGGATATATTTTTTCAAGACAGATGGTTGCTTCCACTTCTATCGTTTTCTTTTCAGTTTGGTATTCTGTATCTTCCATTTTTTCCCACAATTTCCATGGACTATCATACCTGAGAACAAGTGTGGTATTGCCTTTTGGTGCCATAGTGCTGTCATAAGCGTAATTCATTACCGAATATCCGTAATCCAAATCAGTTTTACCTATTGACATACCTTTCGAGATATTAATTATAATTGGAAAATCAGAAGGAATATATTTCTTTATCCCAAATGAAACCTGAACAATAGGCGTAAAAAGCTCCCAGTTTTTATAAGCAAAATCAATTTCCTTTGAGATGTATTTTGCATCCAACATCTTGAAAATTGTAGAATACCCATCAGCAGCACTTATTACATAATCAGCCTGAATTATAGTACCATCAGTAAGCAAAACTCCTTTTGCCACATTATTGTCAACAATTACTTTTTCAACTTTCTTTTTGTATGATAATTTTCCGCCTAATCTATTGAATTTCTCCACCATGCGTTGTGCCAATGGATAAGAACCGCCTTTAATATATCCTGCATTCTTCTGATTGAAAAACCCCAGCATAAAGATGAATGCTAAGGCAGAAAAATCTCGGTTTCCATATAAAGCGAAAAGTACATTCTTAAGTTTATCGTTTTTAAAGTTGAGCTTTTCAAAATATTCCTGACAAGTAAGCCTTCCGAATTTTCGTATTAAATTGAAAATTGGCAGCATTTGAGGTATAATTTTGATGTAATCTATTGCCGATCGCAATTCGGGAGCTAACGCAAATGGTTCCAACAAAGCACTTTTGCGCATATCGGAACACATTCTTAAAATAGATTTTTTGTCCTCGGGAGCTATTTCCAATAGATATTTTTCCCAACGATCGATATTAGAATAGATAATGAACTCATTACCATTATTATCAATAATTCTGGAATGAATATCGTGGTCAATGATTACGGTTTCGTTATTTATAACATTTGTTTCTTTCCAAATTTGGTGAAATGCACCTTTCGAAGTTCCAACTAACCAGTGTAAACAATAGTCGAAGCGATATCCTTTGCGGTCCCAAGCGGTGCATTGACCGCCTGCCACTGCACTCATTTCAATGATTTCAGTTTCGAAACCATTCATTGCAGCATAAATACCAGCTGATAATCCGGCAATTCCGCCACCTATGATTACAACTTTTTTTGTCATGGTTTTATTGATTTTATTATACGTTTATAAAATATTATCATTGATATTCCTATAATTATAAGAAACATCCAATTGATGGATATAGAGGCTACTTCAAATCTATAACTTCAGTCATTTCCAAATTGGATTGAATAGATGATATCAGCTTATTTTATTCAACTCTAATAAAAAGTTTTCGTATCGTTCCAGCATTTCACCTTTAAAATTATCATCATTCAAATGCGTTTTCATAAAAGCATCAGTGTCATCTTTATGCTCGTCGGGCAAAACAATTCCAATTGGAAATGCCTGACACATCACACATTTTTCTTTTAAAATACTTTCCACTTCTTTGAAAACCAAACCATGCCCGAATTTTTCATCTTTGTTTGCATACGTGCTGCCGCAACATGTAACAAAAACCAATTTATTAATCTGACTAGAATATTTGCTTACGAAACTGCGAAGTGGTGGAATGAATTTTCCCATCCATATCGGGCCACACAAAATCACCCTATCATAATTTTTAATATTGAGTTTCAATGGTTTAATTCCCAAATGTATATTCATTATAAACAGAAAAAACACATTTAGCCATGGCTTTATTTCTTCAATTTCGCAGGATATACTTTTTGAAATTTTTTCGGCTAAGTATTTATTACTGCCTTTGTTCGAATAATAGACTAGTATTGTTTTCATTGTTTCTCTGGAAATTAGGATTATAGCTACATTCAGTCATTAACACCCTTTATCAATACATCGTGCAAATAATTGATTTTACAGGTAGTATATTTAAAAAATAATAATATGCATTTTTTTTTGCAAATATACATTTATTTCGCTTATTATCAAATGAATCAGTTATTTTTTTTAAAATGTTTGATAATTCTTGTTTAATATTACTTCAAAAATATTTCATTTTAATCATTGCAATTTTTAAATTTCACAATCCAGTCTTCAATTAAGTAATAGGAATTAAATAATGTCACATTTGTAAAAAATAATAATTTCACAAATCAATTGTAACTTCAAGTCCCCTTTAGGGGATATAGGGGCAGTTATAACATTAGTTTTTGCCGCCCCAAGCCCCTAAAGGGGATGTAGAGTTACTTTCGTCTTTAAAAAAATGGGATATTATATTTGAACATTTACTTACTTTAGGAATGATAAAACAAACTGTTTGGTATTTGAACCAATCCAACTGTTTTTTGTTAGGTATATTATATCGTAAATAATTGATTTCTAATTTCAAAACATAAAAACACATAAAACAACAACACACAATGAAAGGAATACAGATTTGCCCAACTTGCGGCCAACCCACATTAAAAGTAAAAGAAGAAGCCGTTAAAAATCAATTGGCAAATGCTCAAATTTTATCATCCAAGAAAACTAAATGGCAAGTATGTATATCTGAAAGCTGCGACACAGCATATATCCAAAATGACAAACAAATAAAAAAAAATGAGTTAAAATCTCCTGTATTTTTTAAAGACAAGACTGAGGAGGCTTTAGTCTGTTTTTGTTACAAAATAAGTAGGGATGAAATTAAACTTGCTATTGGAAATGGTTGCAAATCAGTTAGTGAGGTTTACAAATATCTAAAAAAATCGAAATCAGGAAGTTGCAGCAACAATAATCCATTGGGAAAAAGCTGCTCAAGCGTTTTTAAATACACATTCGACCAAATTAAAAACAAATAATTGATAGATTTAAAGAGCGTAACTTTAGCATCTATACCTATTACAAAAAGGCAGGCCTATTCTCACGAATAGGCCTGACCAAACAAAAAATTGAAAAAGTTAATAATTTGTATCAACTCAAATTATTAATACTTATACTAATTGATCCTTAAAAGGATTTTGGTTTACAAAACCTGGAGTCATTGAATCTGCTTCTGGATCAACCGGAGGTGCCTGTGGACCTGAAGCCAATTGCAACGATATTTCGTTATCCATAACAATATACTCAACCTGTGGTTGAGTGTATACTTTTTTTGTTGTTTTTGCTGTAGTGTTCATAATTCTAATTTGTTATAACTGATTATTTAATTTAGATTATTTAATTGAAAGTTTTTTAGATATAGATTGTAAACCATCAATTTTCACAACAACTGTATAAACACCTGCCGATAAATTAGCACCAATTGATTTTACACTTACATTGTCGAAATTCTGTATTAACTGACCTACTGTATTAAATATCTTTACATTAGCAGTTTTGTTATTCAAAACACTTAATTCATACCCATTATTTGAATTACGAACCAATGTATAAACATTATTAGCAGTAGCAGGATTAACACCAGTAGTTGCACCTTTCGACTTGAACTTAACTTCAAAACGATTAGAATTTGCAGCTACATCAGAAGCAAATGCATATTCAGCACCTTCGGTAAGTTCTGTTTCCAAATTATTATTCAATTTGTCAACCAATACAATTTTTGTATCAACATCGAAGTTCGAAACTGTAGTAGCTTTTATTGTAAAGTTACTTGCAGCTTTAGTTTCGAAACCAAGTGCAAAATCACTTACTGTATTTGAGCTGTTAATTGCAAATCTTTCAGCTCCAATAGTAGTGTAAATTTCTGGTACAACAAAAGTGTCGCTCGACATTTTTTGTGTATCATAATTATCTACACCGCTTGTAGCTTCAGGAGTAAATGCAACAAGAATTTCGTCACCATCAGTACCATTCGATACTTTCAAACGTAGCATCTGAGTATTGTTTACTGCTTTAGCTTTCAAACCATTTGCAGGTCTGTCAAAATCTTCCAACGTACGCATATCGTTAGCAATTGGCAACGATACATTTGAAGCCGTATACACCCAAAATGCTTGATAAGGAGCGATATAACGAGTTACACCAGCACTTGAACCTGTACCTCCATTTAAGCTTACATTGAACGAATCAAAAGATCCATTCGTACGAGTCCAAAACGATTTAGCAACTGCACCTGGTAAATTTGCTGCAGTGTGCCAGCGCATAAACGATGGGTATGGGTTGTAAATCAAGTTAAAACCACTTTTAACATCAGTACCTGTTTTTGTAAGGTTAAATGACTGAGCACCCGAGATTAATGCACCTGTGAAATTTACAGTAGCATTAGCTCCCAAACGTACTACATATCCTCTACCAGCTTGCAAAGTAGTAGTATTGTTAGTAATTTCAACATAAGCATGTGTTGGCTCATTGTAGTACCAAAGTTTGTTACCACCGGCTGCATCGAATACAGCACTTGTAGCTCCCACTACAGGAGTACCAACATACCAAAAACGTCCGTTTGGAGTTGAACCACCTGCACCAGTAAGGTCTTGTTGAATAGTAGTAGTACCAGTTACAGTTAAACCACCAGTTGGGTTTAAATCTACAAAGCGTGAACCACTTTTCAAAATAAAATTACCTGTTACTGCTAATGCACGACCACTTGGCAAATCTAATTTACCACCAGCGTTTAATGCTAAGCTTTTAAAAGTAGTGGGAGCAACAGCATCTACAGTGATTTTTCCGGTAGATTCTACAACAACATCTGTATTAGCAGCATCAGTAATTGATGATACTGAAATATTAGATGAAATTGGTATAAATTCAAAATTTGCGATTAAATTTCTGCTTTCGTTTGCCGAAAATGTATAGTTAGCATTAGTTGACATAACAGTACCACCAACACCATCAGTCCAGTTTACAAAACGAAAACCAGTTAAAGGAGTAGCAGTAACCGAAATAGAAGCTCCAGAAGAATAACTACCATTAGCAGTACCACTCACTGAACCCATTGAGGTATTAGCAGATGTTCGTGAAATATCAAATTTAAGAGATAATGCTACCAAATTATCAAATTGACCAAACTCACCATCACTCACAAATATGAATTTATCATCACTGACTACTCCATTATCATTTGCTGTAGGTATATCAATGGAATATATTTTATTGTTAGTTGGATCATAGACTTTGAAAAAGAAACCGTCCTGAGTAGTAAAATCACTTTGTGCACCAAACAAAAACAATTTGCCAACACCAACTCCACCATCAAACCAAGGAGATACTCCATAACAGTAGTTGTCAACTCCATAGAAAACAGCTAATTCAAGATTTTCTGGCATGTATACTACACCATTTTTTAAAACATTCGCATAAATAGTCATATTATTAGCCTTTCCAGTGGGCTCAGACCAACCACTTCCCAAAGTAGAAGATGATACTTTGCGAACAAAATTTGATTTTTCAAACTTTGTTTCGTTAACATTTGAATTTTGTGCAAGAAGATAACTTGCAAACAAAAGACAACAGCTAAAAATTAATACATTTTTTTTCATTTTTTTTATTTATTAGTTTGTACAAAAAATATAATTTTAAACAACACAAAAATATGAACTATATATTAAAGAAAAGATACATAGAGATTAATAAAATAATACAATAGAATAATTATAGTTGATATTGATTAAATACTCAGAATATATACTCAATTTCAATAAATATTAAGAATTATTCAATGAAAATTTTTTTAGTCATAGTACCTAAGTCAGTAATAACTTTAACTAAATACAATCCACTAGCAATATTACTATCAATTGAACAATTAATATTATTGATACTCATTCCACTATAAAGATTTGAAATTAAAGTTCCATTTAAATTATACAACTCAACTTTAATATTTGAATTTGAAATATTCGATAAATTAACTTTAAAATTATCTTTAACACGAGTAGGATAAATATTAAAATCATAATCAGCATTTATATCATTTAATGCAGACTCTGTAATATTTATTTTTTTTGGATTATTAATCTCACCATATTCACCATCGGCTATAAACGTAAAAGTTTCGTTGCAAGAGAAAAACTGATTTGTTGTTGGATTATAAACTTTAAAAAAATATCCTGATACATTAGATTCATCGCTCATAACAAGCACCATGTGTAATTTTTTATAATTTGCACTTGGATTTTCTAACCATGTATCATATCCATAACAATAATTATCTGAGCCTCTAAACACTCCTAACAACAAACCATCAGGTTCGTATATAACATCATTTTTAAACAATGTAGCATAAACAGTCATATTATTTTCCTTACCTGTTGGTTGAGTCCAAATATCAGCTTGTTTAGATTTCAATAATAAATTACTATCAAAATCAGTTAAACTATTTGAAGCAAAAACACACGATACGAATGAATGAATGATAAAAATCTGAAGAAAAAAACGTTTATTTATTTTCATAATAAATTATTAAAAATTAATGCCACTTTAGGCGAATTTAGATTGTTTTACAAAATAGACTCAAACAATTTATAGATATTTTTATAATAAAATTAATGAATAAAACCGGATTGCTAAAAGCAATCCGGATTATTATAATTATTGTTCAAAAATAAAAAACATGTCTATAAAACTACTTTCTGAGTATATGCTTTTGATCCGATATTTGCTTTCACAACATATAAACCAGAAGTCAACTGACTGTAATTAAATTGAATATTTTGAACACCACTAACAACATCATTTATTAATTGTTTAACAACACGACCTTGTACATCACAAATTGAGATTTCGGCACTTGAATTTTCTACTTCAAATGCTATCATAATTGACTTTGCACTTTTGTTATTTAAAACCATGAAGTTGGCTTTCTCAATGTTATTTACACCAGTTGATGAATCTTTAATCTTCAACATAACTGGATTATTGAATTCACCAAAATCACCATCAGATACAAAAACAAATTTGTCATCTCCTACAACACCAGTTTCTACTGCATCAGGTATTTCTACTGTATTATAAAACTTATTGTTTTTAGCATCAAACACTCTGAAAAAATAACCATCTTGGGTTGTGGCATCAGTCTGAGCACCAAAAAGGAAAAGCTTACCCCATTCGCCAGCATCAAACCAAGAAGAAACTCCATAACAATAGTTGTCTGATTCTCTGAACACACCTAACCATATATCATCATTCATAAATTCAGAACCATCAGCTTTTGTTAGTTTTGCAGTAATGTTCATATTATTGGCCTTACCAGTAGGTTCACTCCACACAGTTTGTGGTGCAGCTGCTACTTTTGTCATAGAAAATGGTGATACGCGATTTAAATTTGAATTGTTAAGTACTCTTCTAGGATAAGTCAAGGTACCGCCATTAGCTGATTTTAATGCATATCCTCTACCTGGTACAAATGTTGGTTTTGAACTCAACCAAGCTGTTCCTGACCAAGTTGCAGTTTGACCACCACCAGCATTTGTAGAAATTTTGTCACCAGAAGTTGGAACATAGCCTGAAAGCAAAACTGAAACAAGTGCTGATTCTACAGGAGAATAACCAATCCAGTTAACACCTGTTGTCAATGCAACTGAAGTGTTAGCAGTCAAAGGTTGGTTTGTTACATTTATACTTCCTGGAGTTGCTCCTTTACATTTAAGTTTATACATCTTGTTCTTTTCAATTGATGAAATTGAACCTACCCATGAAGTACCAATATATGTAGCAGTACCACCACCTTGTCTAGAAATTACATCACCATTTGTTGGAGTATAATTTAACACATCTTTTGTAGCTACACTGTTTTCAGGTAACACATTAAATGATATCCAGTTTGTACCAGTTAAAAGTGGGATTGTCAATGAAGCAGTAGCAGTTACTGTTGCAGGTGTAAGAATTTGACCAACTTCAGTATCACTTTCAAAATCGAATACTGTTGGTAAATCATACATTTTTCTTGTGGCAGCATCATAAAGTTTCATATCAAGATCGCTCTCAGATGACAAATCAGACATTGCAAGTAAACTAAATGTTCCATTCTCAAGTACTTCGTCAGCACCTCTACATTCACCGTTTTTATATGCCATTATCATTGATCCTGGTGTTGTTACCTGCGATCCATTTGCAAAAGCATTAACATATAAATTCATGTTATTTGCCAAACCAGGTACAGGAACAAACTGCCAGTATGATTTTGCAAGCATTTTAGAAGTTGCTGTTGGCAAAAAGTTAGGAGCAGTTAATGATGAAATATTTGTGATTTTAAGATCACTACTTAAATCTGTTGTATCATTTTTGAATGATGCTGTATTATACCAAGAAGTTGCAGCAGTTAAATTCCATCCAGAACCTATAGTACCTAAAGTACTTGTTGCTTCAGAAATAACACTGTTGCGCAATTTCAAAACGTTACCATCAGGAGCAGTACCAAGAGCACCTGCCTGAGTTGTAGCCGATTCAACAACTACACCTGTAGGCCAACCTGCAAAAACACAGTTATATGTCTGAAGTCTTGTATTTTTCTTAAAGTGGATAGCACGACCGTATTTAGAATGCAATGTACCAGGAGCAATAAACGAGCTTATATTTGAAAATATAGCTGTTGTGAAAGGTGTTAATGTAGAACCTGTACCATCATTATCAGATTCGAAACAGTTCGATGTACTTGTATCAGCTATAGACGGGTCACGAAGCGAAACACCAAACTGAACCATACCATTGTATCCAAAATCTGTATCAAAATCATCATCCCAACCACGTAAAGCAATCAAGTGTTTTGCATTTACAGAACCACCAAACCATTCGAATGAATCATCACCCGAGTATGATACCTGTACATAATCGATAGTAGTTCCAGAACCGACACCACCCATGGTTAAACCATTGATTTCATTATTTAATTCAAAAGCGATACCAGGAAACTCAATACGTACATACTTTAAACTACCTGAATTGTCAGCATCATCGCTTCCACCATAAGCACGACCTACACCACCTTCGATAGTAGTACTTGTTTGATTAATACGTGCTTTACCTAATATTATAATACCACCCCAGTCACCATAAGTCCGGCTTCCAGCGTCAACGTTCGAAGTAAATACAATTGGTTCACTAACTGTTCCATTAGCAATCAGTTTACCACCTTTTTCAACAATAATTGTTCCTTTGTTGGTTTTATCTCCACGAATTACTGTTCCGGCAGGAATAGTTAATGTAACTCCATCAGGCACATATACAAAACCATTTAATAAGTAAGTATGTTTAACGGTAGTAAAATTCGGTGCAGTTAAACTTGTAGGATTCACCAAATCAAGTGACGCAGTATTAGCAAAAGTTCTGTTACTAAATGCAGTAGTATTAAACCAGCTTTCAGCAGCAGTTAAATCCCATCCTGTAGCAATTATTCCTAAATTTGCAGTTGCACCTGTTATCACACTGTTGCGAAATTTCAAAACATTACCATCTGGAGCAGTACCAAGAGCACCAGCTTGAGTTGTAGCTGCTTCAACAACCACACCTGTAGGCCAACCTGCAAATGAACAGTTATAAACCTGAAGTCTGGTATTTTTCTTAAAGTGGATAGCACGACCGTATTTAGAATGCAATGTACCAGGAGCAACAAACGAGCTTATATTTGAAAATATAGCTGTTGTGAAAGGTGTTAATGTAGAACCAGTTCCATCATTATCAGATTCGAAACAGTTCGATGTACTTGTATCAGCTATAGACGGGTCACGAAGTGAAACACCAAACTGAACCATACCATTATATCCAAAATCTGTATCGAAATCATCATCCCAACCACGTAAAGCAATCAAGTGTTTTGCATTTACAGAACCACCAAACCATTCGAATGAATCATCACCCGAGTATGATACCTGTACATAATCGATAGTAGTTCCAGAACCTACACCACCCATGGTTAAACCATTGATTTCATTATTTAATTCAAAAGCGATACCAGGAAACTCAATACGTACATACTTTAAACTACCTGAATTGTCAGCATCATCGCTTCCACCATAAGCACGACCTACACCACCTTCGATAGTAGTACTTGTTTGATTAATACGTGCTTTACCTAATATTATAATACCACCCCAGTCACCATAAGTACGGCTTCCAGCATCAACATTTGAAGTAAATACGATTGGTTCGCTAACAGTTCCATTAGCAATCAGTTTACCTCCTTTTTCAACAATTATTGTTCCTTTGTTTGTTTTATCACCACGTATTACTGTTCCAGCGTCGATAGTTAAAGTAATTCCGTCTGGTACATACACAAAGCCATTTAATAAATAAATGTTGTTTTTTGTCCATGTAGTGTTTTCAGCAAGTGTACCTGCATTTACTGTAACATTTGGAGTACCATAAACAGCATTTTGTGGATCGAAATTTGCCCATCCTGAAGTCCAGTCAGCAGTACCAAAAGCACCTACATAATCAACTGGAGTAAAAAACGAATTTGTCATTGGAGTTTCTGAAAACGAAGCAGTTGTTCTTAAAGGAGAACCCCAAATTGTACTTGATGCAATATTACCTGCACCAATAGTTACATCTGTTGCAGGATAAACTGCATTTTGCGGATCGAAATTCGACCAGCCTGTTGTCCAATCCGTTGTGCCCATAGCACCACGGAAACTCACTTTGTCAAAAAAAGCATTGTCGATTGTGTTCTGCGCAAATCCTACTGCACTTAACAACAACAAAGCACCGAAAAGGAATCTCTTTTTCATTTTTGTTGAAATTTTTAATTAATAATTAGTAAATAAAATAATTGGTTTGAAAAAATATTTATTGTTTCGATAAAAAAATCGTGAGCAAATGTAGGCATATAATATTACATTCAAAATTCATTTGTATTAAAAACAAAGGCTACTTATTACATAGCAATGAATATTGTATTATAAAAATATTTCAAAAAAAGTAAAGTTTTAAAAATCAGGCTATCGGAAATTTAATCATCTCTTTCTATAAAACATCGCCTTTTGCTTTTCGAAGCCTTTACATTTTTTTTAGATAACACTTTGGTAATGTTGCAATTTGATATGTTCAATTAAATCAGTAATACCTTGCGCTAAACACGATAGTTTTTCGATAGCTTCAGTAATTTCTTCGGGATTATTTAAATCGTTTTTAAACGGTATGGAATGTTTGCAATCGGTATCGTTAGCTTCAGAATGCCATCGTCCATAACTTTAGCATGACAGCACGACATACTTCTGAAACAATCGGGTAAATAAAAAATATTAAATACAGCCACAAGCAAATTAATAATTAACTAAATTTTCCAAACTTGCTTTACGATAAAATGCTTTCGAATCAAATAAATTAGTCATATCAAAAATGTAAATTTCAAGCTGCTCAATGTAGTCAACTAAATTTTTATGTTTTTTGGAATACTTTTCTAACTTTACTACAAACAAAATTAAAAAGTAAATTTTGTTGAGTAAAACTACTAATAATATTATTAAAAAAATTAAACCTTATCCAGATTACAATATTCCACATTACAAGTTCACACTTATACCTAACTTAAACTGTCGTCCTGGTTTAAATTTATGAATTAATTGTGTTTTAGTTTCAATAACCTCTTTGGTAATATCGTCAAATTTCTCGGCTGTTTGATTGAAAATAACATCATCGTCTAACAAATTTTTAACTCCAAACTTAATATTCACATTTTTAAAAATTGATTTTTCAATAGTTAAATCCAAGGAATTAAAGGGTTGTTCAAAAATATGAGGATGATGTACATTACCTACGGCATGAATTCTTTCACCAACTTTATTATACATTATACTTGTCATAAAGTTAGACTTTCTATCATTGTAATAGGCACCTACATTTATTGTATAGGGCGATTGACCCTGCATTGTTCTAATCCCATTACGTTCAGTAGTTGACTCTTCAACATTTATTATTGATTTAATGATAGAAGCATTTACAACAAAAGTAAAATTGCTTAAGAATGACATGCTTGTTTTTTCAAATTCATGCAAGCGTTTTCGAATATCTAACTCCAAACCATAGGTTTTAGCCTTCTTAGCATTGAAGTAAGTAAAATCAGCATTACCACCACTCTGAACAATCATGTGAGCTTCAATAGGATTTGTAAAATCCTTATAAAATGCTCCAATAGAAACAATTTCCTCTGCTGTTGGATACCATTCGAAACGAACATCTGCATTGTTTATATAACAATTTTGAAGTGAATCATTTCCGTAAATTAACACCCTTTCTTCAAAGTTATAAAAAGTGAAAGGAGATATTTCACGGAATTCAGGACGATTTATGGTTCTACCTCCAGCTATTCTGAATAACAAATCATCAGTTAAATTTATTGTTGAATTTATTGTTGGGAAAAAATCTAAATCATCATGATTTACATTGATAGGAATAAGCAACTGCCTATTGAAACCATCCAAAACTAACTTGTTTTTTTCAACTCGAGTACCTAAATATACTGACCAACTTTTCAATACTGGTAAATTTAAGCCTAAATATACTGCTAACAAATCATTATTTGCAGAATAAGAATTTGATTTATTTGTAGATTCCCCCATAATTATACCATTTTTGAAATCAATTTTATTTTCAAAAATATCTTGTAACGATTTAAACATTGCATCAGTGAAAGCGGCACTGTCATTATGTGTCATTACGGGTATCTCAAGTAAACTATAATTGTTGTTTTTCCAAATATATCCAAACGAACGTGAAGTTACATCTTTACTTTTTTTCTCATAATAGATACCCGTTTTTAACTCTGGTTTAAAATTATTAAACTCAAACTTATGTGAAAAATTAATTGCTCCATTCCAAATATTCTCATTGTTTTTTAAATACAATCGTCCTTTTGAATTTAAAGTAACTTCCCGAGACATATTAATAACATAATTATTAGTTAAATCACCATACTTATATAATGTGCTGTTAACATATCGCATATCAGGTTGATTTTTATTTGCAAACGAATAACCTCCAACCCAATCTAATTTAGAATTTTCCCCATTAAATGAGTGATTGCCCGCCAATTGTCCAGAATAGGTTGCCCTGGATTCATAAGACATTTCGTAAGCCCTATCAAAATTTTCTCTATATATATCAAATCCATCTTTCAAAACCGTTTTCGAAGCACCTGTATTATTAAAAAGGTTACGAAATTCAATTTTTTGATTATTTCCAAATGTTAATGTCCAGTTTGAAAGTGCTGAAACCCTAACTTTATCAACATTACTACTTTGATTAAATGTATATGCAGTATCGGTAAAATTTGAATAATCTGCTTTTATACCACTTTCTGAATTTCTTGAAGAATTATAACCTATTGCTGTAATCGAACCAATTGAAACAGATCCTAATGCAAATCTACGATTAATACTAAATTGCACATCTGCATCGGGTTTAGCTGTATTTTTATAGGGTGTCATGATTGTGCTAAACGATTTCGATATTGAATTAATCCTTTCTATCTGTTCAATCTTTGAGTTAGTAGTTGAATTAACTAAAGCTATGTATTCATCTGAACTTGGTACAATACTTGGAATTGCTCTTGTTCCATCATCATAACCTAACCAGTCTGTACTCCCACCCTGATAAGTATAAAAATCCCCGAAAGTAGTGTTTTCACTATATCCTACCGATGCAGAAACCGAAACACTATTCCGGTCTATCAAACTCTTTGTCTTAATATTAATCATTGCGCCTGCAAAATCGGCAGGTAATTCGGGGGCTGGCGTTTTGTATATTAATATATTATCAATTTGTCCGCTGGGGATAACGTCGAATGAGAAGGCGCGCACATCACTTTCGCTACTAGGTGTAGATGAGCCATTTAACCAAACTGAGTTGTAACGCTCGGTTAATCCACGTACAATCACAAACTTACCATCACGGATACTTACTCCCGGAACACGGCGAATAACCTCCGAGGCATCTTTATCTTGCGAACGCGCTATTTGTTGTGAGGTAATACCGTTAGCAATTGTTAATCCCTGGCGAGTAACTGAAAGCATCGAAATTTCGGTATCGGTACGGCGTTGTGCTGTAACAGTTACGTCTTTAATTTGAGTAGACGAAGACTGCAATTTTACATTATTTACAATCTTACTGTCTTTGGCGATAGTTATTTTTTGAATTTGTTTTTCGTAGGATATATACGAATAAATAACATTATAAGTACCACTTGGTATGTTATTAAAAGCATACTCACCATCCATTCCGGTAATGGTACCAATGGTGGTACCTTGCAACATTATATTACATCCAATTATGGTTTCGCCGGTTTCGGCATCGGTAACTACTCCTTTAATTGTATTTTGTGAATAAAGCATCACACTTAACTGCATGAATACCAACACTGTAAAAATTCTTTGAATCACTATATTTTTATTTAATAATTATGGAACAAAAATAGGTACTATAATTTATAAAAACATTTCATACACATTAAGTAAACAATATGTTTTGATTGCAACCGGCTTTCATTTCCGTTACATTAATGTTACACGCAATGAAAAAAGTTGCTAACACATTAAGTAATAACAGCCCTTTCTAATAAAAATTTATCAATAAATAATAGGAAATAAATAATGTCGCATTTGTAAAAAATAATAATTTCACAAATCAATTGTAACTTCAAGTCCCCTTTAGGGGATATAGGGGCAATTATAACATTAATTTTTGCAGCCCCAAGCCCCTAAAGGGGATGTAGAGTTACTTTCGTCTTTAAAAAAATGGTATATTATATTTGAACATTTACTTAATAAACAAAGTGAATATTATTGTCAGGAATTTTTCAGTTTTCTTTATCAATCTTACACCTACGAACACATGCTGAACTAAGTAATTCGTTCCAGTTAGTTGTGTCAAAATCGAATACTACGGCACTCGAAGTTGCCAATACATCGTTACTTTTCGAATCGATTTCTTGTAACAGGTACGAAACACCGGGGTTGTGTGCAATAATAATAACTGAAGATGACTCGTTTTGAAAACTTTGTATGTCTTCAACAATCTCTTTAAAAGTATACAGTCTGTTATATAGATAGTTTTTGATAAGCATTTTTTGTTGTATCCCGAAGTGTTCGGCTACTACCTGAGCCGTACTTAATGCACGAACAACAGGGCTCGTAACAATAAAATCAGGCACAATCTTCATAGTTGCCAACGTTTTAGAAATATACTTAGCAGCTACAATGCCTTTCTTCTTCAATCTTCTGTCAAAATCATTATCCGTAGGCGAGTCGATTTCAGCTTTCGAATGACGCATTACAATTATTGTTTTCATTTATGTTAATTTGTAACCCGTTGCAATGCTTCGCGTAGAGCAACTACATTTTTATCAAAATCGATTACTAAATCGAACAATGAATTTTCGATACTATCAATTTCGATTTCAAGATTTGATTTAGTTCTTGTTTCGTATTTTTCAAGCTTTTGAAGCAGATAATTACAATAATATATTTCGTTTATCTGCGTATAATTAAATTGTATACACGAAATATCACTCATAAAAACATTCTTAAATAAATTAATTGCCCCTACTCTTTCAATAAACTTTGTAAACCCTCTTCTTAAATTATCGTATTCTTCAATGTATTCATCATTGTTTAATTGTTTGAATACAGGAATTAATTTTTGGTGCTTTTTCTTGATAATTTTGTTGTACTTATTTTCGGAAATAATACTCTCCGATGTAAGATTTGGAAATTTAATTTGAGTAGACATAATGAGATCAATTCTTCTGCATACTTCCTTGTCTTTTGAAATATATTTATCAATTAAATTTTGTAATACATCATCATTCTTTAATGCTTTGAGCTTTTCAACACAATAATTGTATCGTTTATGTTTTTCTACCAATTTAAGATAAACATTTACTTTCCACAAATTTCTTCTACTAATATCGTTGGCTAAACAAATATTAATCAACTTATCAGCTACACATTTAACATCATCTACAACAAAAATTAATTCTTGAAATTTTGATGTATAAATATTCTGAAGCTCTTGATATTTATCAAGAACATTACTTTTTTTGTTAGTAACTTGTATTGTCGAAAATTGCTGATCGAAATTCAATTTCTGACCTTTTGATAGTGTAAGTACGTTGTTCTGCATAATTATTTTTAATAAATTCTATTAAACCTAAAATCCCATCCGATAAACATGTAAGTTTTTCAATAGCTTCGGCAATTTGCTCAGGATCAGTCAAATCGTTTTTTAATTGTATTGATCTTTTACAATCATGAATTGTAAGTTTCATCATGCTATCGTCCATTACTTTGGCATGGAAACACGACATACTTCTGTGACTATCAGGAACTAAAAAGCGTTTAATATTATAGTTGGGCATACATGAAAAATCAATGATTTTAATTGTACAAATGTATATAACCAATAAAACAGAACGATTAAATTGATATGAATATGCAATGACAAAAAAACAGAAAAGCCGTTACAAACTAAGTTTGTAACGGCTTTTTTTGACAAAAAAAATTAATTTTTACTAATCATCAATGTCGACGGTATCAATTTTTGATTCTAAGTTTTCGATTTCTTCTAATTCTTCTGGAAAATACTTTTTATTACGTTTTTTCGATTTCCATTTAGTATACTGTAAATGTATTAATCCATCGATAAGACCAATTTTTGGAACTATAAACGCCTTTGCTCCAAGCAGTTGCGCCACATCCAAATAAACATCGCCTGCATTCGTTATTACATCAGCTCTGTCTTGCTTCAAACTGTATGTTTTAATACGTTCATCTATGCTCAGGGTTTTAAGATGTTCATTTATTTCGTTCAATACTGTAACCGAAAGTTTACGACCCTTACGCGTTTTTGCCAAAACATTCAATTTTATGATGTTTCCTCCCGAAGCAATAACGTCATTAATTAAATATTGCATTTTTAGTTCGGTCATGTCATTCTTAAGTTTCACATATTCTTCGTCCTCTACTTTATCGAACAACAAACGTACTGTACCAATTTTGTATGAATTTGAAAAAACCAATGCTCCGTTCGAAATCACACTGACCTCTGTACTACCACCACCTACATCAATAAAAGCATAATTTTGTTGGTCATTCAGGTTATACAAAAAATGACTTTCGTAAACCATCAAAGCCTCTTCGTGTCCATCAATAATATCAATGTTTATATCCGTTTCTTTGGCTATTTCTTTTACAATATCCTTCGAGTTTTTCGCTTCGCGCATAGCGGCTGTGGCACATGCTCTAAAACTTTCCACTTCAAATACGTTCATTAAATGTCGGAACGCTTTCATCGTACGCAGTAACTGTTTACGCTTTGCATCATTAATTTTTCCGTCAACAAAAACCTGTTGACCCAAACGCAACGGAATACGAATCATTAACTCCTTGTTAAACGTCTCCTCACCATCCAACGAAACACTCATTATCAACAATCGAACGGCATTGGAACCAATATCGATAGCTGCAAATTTAATTCTGTCCATATAATTATTTTATTATTGTAATTGTTTATTCTAAAAATTTACTTTAATGCCGACTTATAAAATTTATAAATTTCTTCCTGTGATCGAAAAGCATCTACATCGTTTGTCTTATGTAATTCGTTACTACCCTTTCCGTCAACAATACGTGCCTTTACATTATCACGTAATCCATATTCAATGGTTAACCGTAATTGTTTCTGAATTTCAGCATCGTAAACCGGTGTAAACACTTCAATACGTCTATCCAAGTTACGTTCCATCAAATCGGCCGAACCAATAAAGTATTTTTCATTGCCACCATTTCCAAAAATCAATATGCGTGAATGCTCTAAATAACGGTCGATAATACCATAAACCTCAATATTTTTGCTCAAACCAGCTACACCAGTAATTAAGGAACAGTTTCCTCTCACTAATAGTTTAATTTCAACACCCGCATTGGAAGCTTCATACAGTTTTTCAATAATTTTTTGATCAACAATATGATTTATCTTAAACCATAAATAAGCTTTAATACCTTTGCCTGCATTATCAATTTCTTTGTTTATTAACGCAATAATTTTTTTACGTGTATGGTTGGGCGATACAATAAGATGTTTAAACGAGGGTGTCATGTACGGATGCTCAATAAAATCGAAAACTGTATTCACCTCATTTACAATATCTTTATTGGCTGTCATTATGGTAAAATCGGTATACAATGTGGCAGTTCCCTCATGAAAGTTGCCGGTACCAATACAAACCACGCTATTGCGGCGCGATGTAATTAATGCTAATTTCGAATGAACTTTCAATCCCTCAACACCCAGTACTACATTTATTCCTGCATCTTTCATTTTTTGCGCCCAATGTATATTCGACGACTCATCGAAACGAGCAAAAAGCTCTACATTAGCCGTCACTTTTTTTCCATTCATAGCAGCACAAATCAAAGCTTGTATCACCTTCGAGTCTTTGGCCAAGCGATATATAGTTACTTTAATTGCCTTAACATCAGGGTTAATAGCAGCTTCGCGTAGCAGTCTAATAAAATAATCGAAACTGTGATAGGGATAATGCAGATACCTGTCCTTTTCGCGCACAAGGTCTAACAGATTGACTGCTTGGTCGAAATGAGGAATGTTAAGCGGTGGTTGAGGTGAATCACGCAAATCTAATCGCTTCAGTTTTGGAAAATTCAACAAATCTTTAAAGTTGTGGTATCTCCCACTAGCAATGAGAGCAAGATTTTTATCAATTTTAAGCAATTTTTCGCAGTATTTGAGTAAGCCGCTAGGCATATCTCTATCGTGAACGAAACGAACAGGTGCGCCCAACTTTCGATTTTTTACCACTTTCGAAACTTTTTCCAATATACCTTCGTAAGCTGAATTATCGAAATCCAATTCAGCATCGCGGGTGAATTTCATGGTGTAAGCCTCATAGCTTGTATAGTTGAGCGAAGCAAAAATCTTTGGTAAACAATGTCTTATAACATCGTCCATGAAAATAATAAATTGTTTTTCGTCATCGGAAGGTAAAACCAAAAAACGCGACAGTTGTGAAGTTGGTATATGGATTAACGCATATTCCTTTTTCTTACTTCTCTTATCATCTTTTTTTGAATCATAAATTTCGATAGCCAAGTAAGTACTTTTATCGTTCAATATCGGTTCTTCGTCCATTTGCGACACCAATATTGGGAAAAGCGAATTCATTAATTCTTCTTGATAATACTCATCCAAAAAACGTTTTTGATTATTGTGAAGTTGTTTTTCGTTTATCAAACAGATATTATTCGCTTTTAATTCTTCAACAATTTCTGTAAAAATGTGCTCTAACTCTTCTGCATACTTTGCATTCAACTTCAATACTTTTTTCAGAATTTGCTTACTATCCGATTTTACATCCTTCACCGAATCTTCAATATCAATCATACGGCGTAATGTAGCTACACGCACTCTAAAAAACTCATCTAAATTGCTCGAATAAATTCCCAAAAATTTAATTCGCTCAAGCAGAGGATTATTCGAATTTGCAGCTTCATCCAAAATTCGTTTGTTAAAATACATCCAACTGATGTCTCTATTAATCGATTTGTTAATTTTACTTTTATTCATCTTTTACAAATTCATTGTTTTAATATAACTGCAAATGTAACTAAAAATGATTTAATAATTTTGTAACATCTATTAAATTTGAAATCAACACAGTTAATTTCACAAAAAAGGCTGAGTTTTAATAATTCTAAAACTCAACCTTTTTGAACTAGTAATATACTTATAATCAAATAGGTATTAATACATTCTCCTCACAAAGTTCGAAACTTGTTAACTCTGCTAAAAACATATTTTCGGCTGCATTTGCCCAGTATCTAAAAGCAACATTAGGCGTATATAATGGCACGATATCAACCAATTTTCCCAAATCAAAATCTTGTGCACCTATTCCAGCGCCCGAAATCATGGCATCGATCACATTACACTCCTGTTCAATATGAGTTGGCACCATTAAAACAGGTTTTTGTAGGTACATAGCTTCGCATACCGATTCAAAACCTCCTGTAGTAGCATACGCTTTTGAACCACACATATATTTTATAAATCGTTTATCATTGAGGCTATGCATCGTCAAATTATCTGTCAAGCAAGTCGTGAAATTCACTCCTTTCTTATCCCAAAAAAAATGTAATTTTTCTTGTGAATTATTTTCACTCCAGGCTATCAACTCATCCACATAACCTTCGTTAAGCAAATAGCCATGAATATAATCGCCAACATGTGGCTTTTTCATCATAATTTCTTTGCGAATAAGTGGAGGAAGTATGGTTATATCCTCGTATTGTTCAGTTTCTTCATTTCGAAATGACAAAGCCAATACTTTTGTAGCATTCAAAGTAGTCATATACGAAAAGAAATTTAAAAGTCTGTACTGAACTTTTTGCTTTCCTGTATATTTGAAATTTGAAGTCATAAAATAATACTGGTGAGCAATATTAACCATCGGGGCAGTAGGTTTAAAAATTCCATACGTAAGCCCACACATCAATTCGTAAAAATTAATTACAATATCCGGCTGTTTTGCTTTTATTGTATTTCGAATAGTAAATAAACTTTCGATATAAACTGGCAGTAAAAATAAATTGTAAATTATGCTGGCTAATAAAAATGGCTTTTTATCTTTAGGTGCAGGCATAAAGTTAGGACTTTGGAAATTGACAATTTCAACACCAATTTTTTCTTTAAAAAAAGCAGGAATAACTCTCTTTTTACTACTTCCAGTCATTACAGCCACTACTTCGTGTCCATTACTTTCGAGTAATTGTTTTAAACTTAATGCTTGTGTTAAATGTCCACGACCTTCGCCTTGCACTACAAATAAGTATTTCATATATAATGGTTTATAATTTAACTGGATTGAGAAACGTACTTAAAAAATTTTGCAAAATTGCAACTCTAAATGGATTATTTTTACTAGGTTCAAATTGAAAAGTTTCAATTACTTGAGGTTTATGAGCAATTTCGCTATGTATATAAACTTCCCATGATCCATCTTCATGCTCAAGTAATGCCGACATAGTTTCGACCCAATCGCCAGAATTTAAATAGTGTATTCCATCTATCATTTTATCGGCAGGTTGGTGTATGTGACCACAAATTATACCTTCAACTTCTTTTGATCGAGCTAACTCTACCAATTCATTTTCGTAATTAGAGATATATGAAACCGCCGATTTCACTTTTTGCTTAATGCTTTGCGATAACGAAAAATATTCCAATCCTTTTTTCTCTCTGTAATAATTATAAACACGGTTTAACCAAAGTAAAAAAGTATAACCAATATCGCCTAGTTTGGCTAACCAAACCATATTCGAAGTTATATGATCGAAAATATCACCATGAGTAACATAATACTTCTTTCCGTTATTCTCGTGCATATAATCTTTAACAATAGTGATGTTAGCAAAAGCAAATGGAGCAATATGATCAATAAAATCATCATGATTTCCACGCACATACACTACTTTCGTGTTGTAATTTTCCATCATTTTCATTATTATTTTAAATAAGTCGGTATGTTCTTTTTTCCATTTTCCTTTACCTCCTTTTTGTAAATGCCAACCATCAATAATATCACCATTCAAAATTAAAGTATCGCAATTAACTGTACGTAAAAAATTAGCCAATTGTGCCGTTTTAGAGTGCTCAGTACCTAAATGCACATCTGATATAACGATAGTAGGATAAAAGTTTTGTTTGTTCATAGCGTTTTTACTTACAAAATAATCATACACTTGTTACATTTTCAAATCAAAACAATGAATAGAGCATGAAAATACCAAAATGGAATACAATTGTAACCTAATTCATAAAGCATTGTAATAACTATTAAATTTAACTACACAGTATACTATAACGCTTTTTTAGTATTATATTTGCATAGCGACTTAAAACTATATTATTCACTTAAAAAACACACATTATGAACAAATTAATCACAATAATTGCAGTATTTTTTGTATTTACAAACTTGTATTCACAAAAAAATCCAATCGTTCAAAGCGAAGGTCTATTTTTCACCGATGCTACTCAAACTAAACTTTATTCAGGTGAGTTAAAAGAGTTTTTTGAAAATGGTGCTTTGAAGTTGGAAATGAACATTAACGAAGGCAAACCGCAAGGAGCTTACATTGTATATTTCCCAAATGGAAAACCAAACGAAGTTCGTGCCTATCGCAATGGAGAGTTTCATGGCACATGGCGCACTTACAACGAAGCAGGTCTGTTAATTGCCGAGGCCGAATACCGCAACAATCAGAAACACGGTTCTTGGCATGTATGGGACGATTCTGGAATTATGCGCTACGAAATGCAATACGAAAAAGGTAAAAAAGCAGGAATGTGGTATATGTGGGACGAAAAAGGTAAGCTTATCTCAGAAAAAAAATATTAATAAATTGGGTCTCACCAACGGGGAGTCACGATTAAAAAAATGACAATTCTGCATGTTTTTGTAACAACTTCTTCACAACAATGTATAATGTTTGAAACACAAATGTAACACGAATGTTGTTACTTTGTATCATAATCAATAATCAAGAAGTAAAAAATAAAAACATACAATCATGAAAAAGTTATTTTCAATCGTTTTAGTATCAGTAGCAATTTTTTCGTTGTCGGCAAAAGGTGTAGCATCACCAGAAGCTAAAGCAGCAGTGGTTTCCGAGGTTGTATCTTCAGTTAAATTGAATGGCATTATCTTCGACAAAGACACTAAAGAAAGCCTTGCAGGTGCTGTAATCACATTAAACGGCCAGAAAATTTATTCCGATTTGGATGGTAAATTTGACCTAAGCAATGTTTCAGGTAAAGTTCAATTAAAAGTAAGCTTAATTTCGTACGAAGAACAAACAATCGAATTTGACTCTAGCAATAATTCTACATTAAAAATTGAATTGAATCAACGATAAGTATTCAATTATAATAATAAGAAAAACCGCCTTTTGAAATTTTCAGAAGGCGGTTTTTCTATTTATTACACTCCCGCTCCAAGTAGTGTGAAATCTTGCATTAAAAGATGTACGTACTTTCTTTAGCTACGGAATGTGCGAAGCAAGTTTCACCGATAAATCGGCCATGTACCACCTAACTTGCTTATTGAAAAACAAAAATATCTCGGTGCTCCGTAACTTTGTGTGACCTAGGGCTGTATTAAATCTACAAAGATTACGCTACGCTGTAGCTTAAAACATTTCAGAATCGTTTTCTTGACTTTTAGAGTTACTTTCTTGATATTTAGACTCAAAAACACAAAAAAGAATGGAACGCAGGATTACTCCGTACGCGTCCATTCTTTTTCTGTTTAATACAATAAAGCGACTAAATAAATTTCCTATTATTGACTTATCCTTATTCTGCTAAGAAAATATAACGAGCCATAACCAACATAAAAAGCAAATACATCATCCAATGTACTTTTTTGGCTTTACCTGTTACTACTTTCAATAATGTATACGCAATAATACCACCACAAATACCTTCGGCAATGCTGTAAGTAAGCGGCATAAGGATAAAAGTGATAAATGCTGGAAATCCTTCTGTAAAATCGTTGAAGTCGATATCAACAATAGACGAAACCATCAAAACACCTACAATAATAAGTGCAGGAGCTGTTGCAGCAGTAGGAATGATTAATGCAAGCGGAGCTAAAACCAATGCAACAAGAAACAACAAACCAGTTGTAACAGCAGTTAAACCTGTACGACCACCTTCGCCGATACCGGCAGCACTCTCCACATAAGCCGTAATTGTACTTGTTCCCATTAAGGCACCAAACGAAACCCCAAAAGCATCTACCAACATGGCTTTACCAATTTTTGGTGAATTTCCATTTTTATCAACCAATCCGGCTTTACCGGCTGTACCAACCAACGTACCAAAAGTATCGAACAGCTCAACAAAGGTAAATGTGAACACCACAGTCCAAATACCCATATTGAGAGCACCTTTAATATCCAGCGCACCAACAGCAAGATTACTAAAATCGGGTAGACTTATAGCGCTGAAATTTTCAGGAATTACGGTTACGCCCATTGGGATACCAATTAAAGTTGCCGCAACAATACCAATCAATAATGAACCTTTTACACGAAGAGCCATTAGAATTGCTGTAATTCCCAATCCTACAAGCGTAAGAACCATTGCCGGATTGCTAAAACTTCCCATGCCGATATTCCATTCGAAGAATTTTAATGTGGTTGGGCCAGCAGCCTTGTTCAGAGCTTCCAAGGTTGGAGGAATAACATTTGCCGAAACCACCATAAGTTCAGAAAGTTTAAAACCAATAATGGTAATAAATAAACCGATACCTACCGTAATGGCTTTTTTCAACGAATTAGGAACAGCCACCACTAGAATCTGACGAACTTTGGTAACAGTAAGTAATATAAAAATAAGTCCTGAAATGAACACAGCACCCAGTGCCACACGCCATGGCATACCAACACCAGCCAAAGCAACAGTTGCAAAAAGTGCGTTCAATCCCATACCCGGAGCCAACGCAATTGGGAAATTAGCAACTAATCCCATTGCAATAGTTACAAATCCAGCCGAAATTGCTGTAGCAAAAAACACAGCATTCGTGTCCATACCAGTTGCACTCAAAATGCTCGGATTCAAAAAAAGAATGTAAGCCATGGTCATAAACGTGGTTATGCCGGCTATTATTTCGGTACGTATATTTGTACCGTTTTCTTTTAGTTTGAAAAATTTATTTAGCATAGTAATCTGTATTTTTAATAAATTAGAAATTCCATTTTGCACCAATAGCCGGACAAATATTTAAGCCAGATACACCTCCAAAATTGCTTCCAACTTCTACTTCTCCACCTAACGATAGGTTTGAGTTTAAATTGTACCAGATTTGTGGTTCAGAAAGGAAAATATAAGTTGAATTTTCTTTCCAAAAATCAGCAAACCCTGAAACAGTAAGCTTTTTATTTAAATAGTTCAAGTTCCATACTGCGGTTAGTTGAAATGAAGCAGGATCTATATCTTGAATGTTTTTGTAAAGTACTTTGAAATTCAGAAATTTTGAAAATTCTTTATTATGCCAACCATAATCGGCTCCAATTAAATACGCATTGTTAATAGCTGTTCCAAAAAAAGGAGTGTGAATTAAACCGCCATTATACTCAACCTGAGCACTTATGGGACCGTCCCAAAACTTAAGACAACGGGCAATTTCCATATAGGCCAACGATGGTTGTTTTTGAGTTCCTCCATTGAACTCCATATCTACAAAAAAGAAAGTATCACCCCATTTGTCGGGCTTAAACATTTCAAGAGTCGACGTAAAATTTTTACGTCCATTTCCTAAATCATACTGAACCTGAAGATTGGTTTGAGCCATCGCTGTTGTGGCTGCAAGCACTAAAACTACAAAAATTAGTTTTTTCATAATAAATCCTTTTTAATTTATATTGTTTATATTCAAAAAAATTACCAAATCAAAACTCAGAATTCATAATTCATAACTCTTAACTCAGAATTCATAACTCAAAACTATGCTTCCAATATTTCTATTTTCTCAATTTTATCACCCTGACGAATATCGTCGATTACTTCAACACCATCAACCACTTTACCAAAGCAAGTATGATTGCGGTCGAGATGAGCAGTATTGCGGCGACTGTGACAGATAAAAAACTGTGAACCACCTGTGTTTCGTCCGGCATGTGCCATCGACAATACACCACGGTCGTGGTATTGATTTTCGCCATCCAACTCACATTTAATGGTATAACCCGGCCCACCAGCGCCAGTGCCGTTAGGACAGCCACCCTGAATCACAAAATCCGGAATTACACGGTGAAAAGTTAATCCATTATAAAAGCCCTTTTCGGCTAATGTTATAAAATTGTTGACTGCTAAGGGAGCATCTTTTTCGTAAAACTCCACTGTCATAACGCCCTTTACGGTTGTAATAATTGCTTTTTTCATTCTCTTTTTTATTGTTATTTAGTTGTTATTATGTTGTTATTATACAAGAGTAACTTCAAGTCCCCTTTAGGGGATTTAGGGGCGGTATTAATAGAAGTTTTTCTTTGCCCCAAGCCCCTAAAGGGGATGTAAAAAACCATCGTCTCTGAAATTTTCTACAATTTATTTTTAATGTGTCAAAGTAGATTTAAAACTGAAAATAGATAAATGGTTGTATCTCGGACGATTTAATTTGAATCACTAAAAATATTATAAGCGACAAATATAGTAATTTTAAAATAAACGGCGAACGAATTACTAAATTCTCTACTTTTTGTTCGGTTTTACGCGATGTAAAATGCAGCACAAAACCAGTCAACATGAATAAGCTAACTAACGGATAACCAATTATATAATCACCAAATATTTCGGAATGAAAAGCTGTGAAAATTTGAGTCAATATAGTTCCAACTGTTTGCATATCGGCAGCACGAAAGAATAACCATGTAAAGCACACAAAATGAAATGTAAGTAGAATCCCAATGATTTTTGTCAATTTATTTTGGGGAATTGCAACAAACGACTTTACAAACTTTTCGATTGCCAACATCGCTCCATGTAAAGCTCCCCAAACAATAAAACGCAATGCAGCACCATGCCACAAACCACCCAAAAGCATGGTTATAAGCAAATTAATATAAGTTCTGAATTTACCTTTGCGGTTTCCTCCCAGCGAAATATACAAATAATCGCGCAGCCAAGTAGACAGCGAAATATGCCAACGTCGCCAAAATTCGGTTATACTTGCCGATTGATAAGGCGAGTCGAAATTGATATTTAGTTTATAGCCAAGCAGTAACGCAATGCCAATAGCCATATCCGAATAACCCGAAAAATCGCAATAAATTTGCAAGGCATATCCATAAACGCCCATCAGGTTTTCGAATCCGGTATACAGTGCCGGAGCATCAAAAATGCGGTCGACGAAATTAAGACTTATATAGTCCGAAATGACAGCCTTTTTAAATAATCCTGTCGAAATAAGAAATATAGCCTTACCAAAATCCTGTTTATTCAGAAACGGAGTTTTAAAAATTTGCGGAATAAAATCGGCTGCACGTACAATAGGACCCGCCACCATTTGTGGAAAAAACGTAACAAAAAATGCAAATTCAGAAATGCTTTTAAGTGGTTCAATATTACGTCGGTACACATCAAAGGTATAACTTAAACTTTGAAATGTAAAAAACGAGATTCCTACGGGCAGGAAAATATTAAACGGGTCGAAAGGCTTATTTATTAGGTCGTAAAATGTAGAAAAAAGAAAATTGGTATATTTAAAATAGCCCAACATGCCTAAATTAACAACCAAACTCGTAATTAAAAGCCATAATCGTTTTCGATTGCTTTGTGACGAAGCCATTACCCGAGCAAGCGTAAAATCGACAAATGCCAAACCAACGAGGAGCAAAAAATATAACCCACTCGATTTATAATAAAAGAAAATGGAGAACGCAATAAGATAGTACATTCTGGCTCGATGGTGCTTGTAAACCAAGGTGTAAATAGCCAGAAAGCCAACAAAAAGATATAAAAACAACCCACTGCTGAAAATCATCGGAGCATTGGGTTGATAAGTAAGTTCGCTTAGAAGTTTTGAAAAATCAATCGGCAACATATCTCGAATAACTGTTAATCAATGTATTATAAATCATTTGTCCCTGCATGGTATAGCCCTGAACAGTATAATGAATGCGGTCGGCGGTAATTAAACCACGGCGGCGCCACTCAGCTGCAGAGCCATAACCACCGCTAATATCGTACATATCCATACAGGCAATATTGTTTTTTTCGGCGGCGGCAATCAAACCATTACGCACCACTTTTAAATAAGGATTGAACTTTTTTCGGCGGTAAAAATTATCGAACGGCGTTATAATAACTATGGGCGCATCCACGCCTTGCGAACGAATATTACGAACCATTGCATCCACTTCAACCATCACGGCCTGCTCACTCACCCGCGGATTTACACCTTCGTTTGTACCTAGCGAAACAAATATCACATCGGGCTGCAACAAAGGCATTTCTGCAAAAAAAACCGTAGAATGATTATAATCGGCATAATGTGCACCGTTAACTCCAACTACATGATACTGAATACCTTTGCATTCATTTTCAAGCACTAATCCATCAATCAATAAATTTCCGTTCGATTGTAATGATACATTTTCTGATAGGTATTCAAGCTTAGTTTCGTAAATTGTGTCATCTGAAAAAGCAAGAAGTTTACGAGTCGAATCGTTTTTGGTAGTTACAAATGCTAATAATCCATTCGAATCGTTTCGGCAAATCAATTTAAGCTTACTGAACGAATTATCAACGGAATCGCGTTTATTCATTATCAATTCTACATTAAAAATATTATCGCTGCTTAGTAGGCTAACACCTGCAATTCCTGGTTCAAACTGGCGTTTACGCATACGAACCGTTTCCCATTTCCAACTATTACCCGACGAAGTTCGGAAATCGTAGGATTCATTTGATTTAGTGAGTCGATATGGGAATACCAAACCACGACCAGCATTTCCAAATTTTTTTTGTAGAGAATTTCGAATTTCACGAGTAAGAAAATCAGCCTGAATATGTGAATCGCCAATATGCAGTATATTAAGCACTTGGGTAGAATCAGACTTTTCGAGATTTGATAATTTATTAAAAAATGGAGACAAATGCTGCTTATTGATTATCGTATCGCTTCCTGTACGATAAGTTGAAAAGTTAATATTTTGCGTTTTAGCAATTAGTAATAATGCAAAAACGCTCAACAGTAAAAACTTAATTCGCAACAAGATTCCTCCTCCTTTCTACAAATCGTTCGGATTCTAAAATAAATGTTCCTGCAAGTTTATGTCCAATTATACGACCTCCATCAAAATTTAAATGTGTATAATCTTTTGCTGCTAATGGTGGATTGGAGTTCACTAACTTCGACATGGAGTTTTCGCCACCCATGGCTTTGTACAAATTCCAGAATAATAGATTATTATCGAAAGCAAATTGCTCTTGTACGCTAACTAAACTCTTTACAGCTTTCATAGTTGAGAAATTTCCTTGACGGCGTTCGCTTCTGTCAGATACCGAAAGCATAAGTATTGGAGTATTTGGAAAAGCAGCTTTAAATTTTAAAACCAATTTCTTCATGCCTTCCATGTAAGCCGTGTATTTGCGCGATTCGGGTGTTATAGCATTTAATCCAAATTGCAATACAATCATATCGTAATTTAACAAACTATCAAATTTCATTAAATTGGTTGTAGGAATAGCCAATAAACTTATTCCTGAATTGCCTTTTATCGAAAAATTATCCAAATAAATTCCTGTACTATCTTCGAGCGAAGCACCATAAATTGTAACGCCCGATTGACGATTGAAATTTAGCTTTACCTTTTGAATATCTGGACATGATACTGTTAGCATTTCGGGTGTTGCCGAAGGATTTAATGTAATACGTTTTTTAATGGTATCGTTTAAAGATAGGCGAGCTTCAGATTCAGTTTGAGTTGAATAAAACAATCGAAACACATCAAATTTGCGAGTGTGTTTGTATTTATAACTGGACTTAAAACGCACAAAATTAGCCGAATCGGGTTGGTAATTAAACCCATTAATCCCAAAATTACGAATTCCTCTGCGTGCTATAACTGAACTAGTTTGCCAGCCTCCAAAACTATGTTGTACCGACCTTCGATAGCCTGCAGCCTCATGTGTGATAGGCACAAAACCCACACCATTACCGCCAAAAACGGATTGTAGTGAGTCACGCAAGTCACAAACCACCAAATCGGCATCAGTAAACGAATCGCCAAACCAAGCAATTCGTACTTTATCACGACCGTGTTTGGCGCGTTGTAGTTTACTAAATATGGGGTCGAGTGGAAATTTTTGAGTCGTAAAATTCTGAATAGGAGTATATCCATCAGGGTATGAAATGGATTCTACAACTGGCTCTTCGGCAATTACAGCAGGTTCTATTTCAACAACTTCGTCAGCTATTATGTCCGAAAACATATTGATGGGCTTAAGTTGAAACAAAAAAAATGTCCTATCGTAATCCAACAATGATAACAGTCCAAATAGCAAAGCTAATGTAAATACAAATAAGAATGAACTAAAGATGTAATTTTTACCTTCCAAAATACCTTATTCTTGATTATTTTTTGAAAGTGCAAAGGTACAAAATTAATCTATTTCTTCAACAAAATTTGCATTTACATTAGCTTAATTTGCGCATATTAGTGCGACGAGCCAATAACAACAACGAATACTAAATGCAATTATTCTAGGATAATCTTTTCATAGCCTCAATAGTGGCTTCGCGACTACCAAATGCAGAGAAGCGCACAAAACCTTCACCGCTGAGTCCAAATCCTGCTCCGGGTGTGGTAACAATATTTTTTTCTTTCAATAAATAATCAAAATATTCCCAACTTCCCATACCTTCGGGTGCTTTTGCCCATACATAAGGTGCATTTTTTCCGCCATAAATGGTGTAACCAGCTTTTTCCAAGCCTTCGCGGATAATGCGTGCATTTTCGGTATAAAATTCAATCAACGCTTTAACTTGTTTTTTACCTTCGGGGCTGAATGTAGCTTCGGCAGCACGTTGTACCACGTACGAAGTTCCGTTGAATTTGGTGCTGTGACGACGATTCCACAATTTATTCAACGCTACTTTTTCACCATTTTCGGCAAAAGCCATCACTGCTTTTGGCACAACGGTGTATCCACAGCGTGTACCTGTAAATCCAGCAGTTTTGGAGAAACTACGGAATTCGAGCGCTACTTCGGTTGCACCTTCAATTTCGTAAATGCTGTGAGGTACGTTTTCTTCCGTAATAAATGCTTCGTAAGCGGCATCAAAAAATATAATTGCGTTGTTTGCTTTTGCATAATCCACCCAAACTTTCAACTGAGCATGTGTTAGCGTAGTTCCGGTAGGATTATTTGGGTAGCAAAGATAAATCAAATCCACTTTTTCGGTTGGCAATTGTGGTACAAAGTTATTAGCCACATTGCAAGGCAGATACACCAAATTGCTCCATACATTTTGTTCGTTTGGTTCACCTGCACGGCCCCCCATAGCGTTGGTATCCACATACACGGGGTAACTTGGGTCGGTTATAGCCACACGATTGTTTACACTGAAAATATCACCAATATTGCCGGTATCGCTTTTTGCTCCATCACTTACAAAAATCTCATCTGCTTCAATTGACAAACCTTTTGCAGCAAAATCATTAGCCACAATCGCATCGCGCAAAAACGCATAACCTTGTTCAGGACCGTAACCACGAAAAGTATCGGCATGTCGTTGTTCTTCAGCTGCTTTAATCATAGCATCCACCGATGCATCGGGTAAAGGAAGACTCACATCGCCAATTCCCATACGAATTATATGAGCATCTGGATTTGCTTCTTTGTGTTGATTTACGCGTTTAGCAATTTCCGAAAACAAGTATGTTGCCGGTATTTTAATAAAATTGTCGTTAATTTGTGCCATATTGAGTTTATAAAGTTAGAAAGTTTGTAAAGTTATAAAGTTAGAGAGTTTTAATGAAGTTTGAGAGCATTTTGGAAATAATTTCAGCTTTAGTAAAAAGTTCGGTGTAATCTTCCAATGATATTTTCTTTAAATCTTGAGCAATAATTAACATGGACATGACTTCGCCACACGAGCCTTTTGCGATAAAAAGAAATTGTTTGAATTCGTTATTAGTTTTTCGTTCAAATCCTTCGGCAATATTATTCATTATTGAAATGGATGCTCGCTGAATTTGGTCTTTAAAGCCATAATCGTTCGATTTTTCGAATAAAGTATAAATTGAAACTGTCAGTTCCTTAGCTAACTGCCATGCAATAATATCTTCAAATCTCTCTATCTTCATACTTTATAAACTTTACTAACCTTATGAACTTTAAAAACTATATTTCTCCTTCAAAAACAGTTGTTGCGCCACCAGTCAGATAAACGTGGTTGTCAGCTTCTTTCCATTCGATAGTGAGCTCGCCGCCAAGCAGTTCCACTTTAGTTTTACGTTCGTTCATTCCATTCAATACACCTGCCACAACCGCTGCGCAAGCACCTGTTCCACAAGCCATTGTTTCGCCTGAGCCGCGCTCCCAAACACGCATTTTAACATGCGATTTGTTAACTACTTCAATAAATTCGGTATTGGTACGGCGAGGAAAAGCAGCTACATTTTCGACCACAGGTCCTATCTTAGGTAAATCAAGTTGATGAATTCCTGTTGTAAATATCACAGCATGTGGATTTCCCATCGAAACAGCTGTAATATTATAAGTCAACTCATCATTATATTTCAATTCTTTATTAACAACCTGAGCTTCGTCGAAAATAGTTGGAATACTTAAACCATTTAAAATTGGCTCTCCCATATCCACCGTTACTTTTTCCACTTTATTATCTGCTCCAACAAAAAGCTCCAACACTTTTACTCCCGCCAAGGTTTCGAGTGTAACTGAAGTTTTGGTAGTCAATCCTTTATCGTATACAAACTTACCAATGCAACGCGAAGCATTTCCGCACATTTCCGATTCCGAACCATCGGCATTGAACATACGCATACGAAAATCGCAGGTTTCCGAAGGCATAATCATTACCAATCCATCAGATCCAATTCCTTTGTGACGATCGCTATATTTAATAGCAAATTCCACCGGATTTTCAATTGTTTCAGTAAAACCGTTCACGTAAATATAATCGTTGCCGGCACCGTGCATTTTTGTAAATTTCATACTATAATAATTGATTTTTTAAAAGTCGTATGGAACTCGCACATAAACATGCCTATGTGTTCAATGGTTTTTTGTTGTGCTCGTTTCATTTCTTCAGTTTTTAAAAGTGTGCAAAATTAATCATATTTTTCTGAACCAAATCATAATTCAACGCCAATATGGCATTAAAGCTATTCAAATCTTTAGATTGTAAGCATTTTATAGTTTATATTTATGATTTAAAAGTACATTCAAAGTTTTAACTTTAAAATATCAGTTAAATAGGTAGTGTTTCAAGTTTGTGTAGCTATTTATGTTACATTGCAAACGATTGCAGTAATACTTGCAACTTTTTAGCTATTAAGTTGTTGTATATATATTACAAATACATATTTTTGCAATTCGAAATTATGATTTTATGATTCAAAACGTTTATATAACCCTTTAAAATTATGTTTGTTATGAAAAAAATTACTTTACTAAGTATTATTACATTTCTCCCTTTTTTGGTTTTTGCATATCCTTGGGCACACCGATATACAACGGAGCAATCAAATCAAAACATTTCTGTAGATATTAGTAATTCGTTTACAGTATCTGTTGAATGGGGTGAAGGAAGTTGGACATCAACTTCATTTGGATATGGATTATCAACAGATGGAACAGGCTGGACATGGGTTGATTTACCATGGTTCCAAGATGGTGGAGGTACGAATAAAAGATGTAAAACAAATGTCAGTATATCAACACCTGGAAAATTTTATTATGCTTATAGATTAATAAAAAGTGGAATTACTTCTTATTCATTTGGGAGTGATTCATGGGCAGAAAATTCAACATCATTAAGTGCTATTTCATTTATTGATGTTGCCGATTTTACAGTATCAGCTGGAAATTGGTCATCAACATCAACTTGGAATAGTGGTTCAGTTCCTACCTCAACAAAAAACGTTGGAATTTACCACAATTTAACTTTAGATCAAAATGCGGAGATAAAAAGTTTAATGATAAATACTGGTGCTACTTTCACAGCGAGTGATGCCTCACCCCGCACATTAACAATTACCAAATCTGCTTCAGGTTCGACGACAACACTTGCAAACAGTGGAACTTGGGCAAATGGTTCAGGAGGTTCAACTGTAATATTTACAGGTGCTCCAAGTAGTGGTGACGCTATTCATGCAATTACCGGAACAATAGCATTTCAGAATCTAACCGTGAATAAAACAGGTGGCTCATCTAACGTTGGAGCTTCGTTTGGTGCTGGAACTTCATTAACTGGTACTTTAGAAATTGGATCTGGTGGTTTTATTTCAACAAACCCACCTACAGGTTTTTATGGTACAGGAGCAATTTTGAAATTCAACCAAGGAGCTTTAGCAACTTACGATGTAAATTCGGGAGATAAGACTTGGTCGACTACCGAAGTTCCTCAAAACATAACAGTAACATCGGGGAAAGTTAAAGTAAATGAAAACAGAACAGCTACAGGCAATTTGATTATTTCAATTGATGGAACATTAGAATTGGCTGCTGCAAAACAACTCTCAATCAATAGCACACTTACCAACAATGGCACTTTAACTTTAAAATCAGCCGATGGAGTTGGTACAGCCACAATTATTTCGTTGGGAACAGTTGATGGTTCGGGCACAACTAATGTAGAACAATTTGTTTCGAGTACCGCAACTGGAGTTAGTGGTCGTAACTGGTATATATCTAGTCCACTTTCGGCTGCCACAAGTAGCACAATCACAACTACAACAGGCAACGATTTAGTTTATTGGAATGGTACTGCATGGACAGCTGCAGGCACTACTATGGATCTTTTGAAAGGCTATATTGCAGTTTCGCCTAATGGAAACAAAACAATTCAATTTACGGGAGGCAATTTAAATACAGGTAATCAAACAGCTACAAACTTACCATTAGGATTTAATTTAGTAGGCAATCCTTATGCTTCCTACCTTAATTGGAGTCAGGCAACAAAAACCGCAGTTTCAACTTCAATATGGTATCGCAGTAAAAGCAGTGGTTCTTATGTTTTTCAAACTTATAATGTAGCCGGAGATGGAGTTAGTGTAAATGGAGGAACAAATATTATCCCACCTATGCAAAGTTTTTGGATAAAAACAACGAATGCCACTAACTCGTTAGGATTCACTAACGCTATGCGTTCCCATCAAGATCAGTCAGTTGCTACAAGTCGCTTAAAAGCACCGACTGTAAATACTCAAAAATTAGCTCGTTTGGAAATAGCTAATGGAGCCGACAAGGATGAAACAGTGGTTTACTTCAACGAAAATGCTTTAAACACATTTGACGATTTCGATTCGCAAAAAATGTTTAACGAAACAGCTGGAGCTCCTGAGCTATATACGCTAAATGATAATAAGAATTTAGTTATCAATGGCTTTAACGCGGTACAATTAAATACCGAAATTCCGCTAGGTTTCCGTACTGGAATTGCAAATAATACTGAAAGTTACACACTTAAAGCTTCGCAATTGCAAAACTTTGGCACCGAAACCGAACTTGTTTTAATTGACAAAGACAACAACAATAGCGAAACGATTATGAACGAAGGTTCGGAATATACATTTACATCAGGAGTTGTAAATACTACTAACCGTTTTAGTTTGGTATTTAAAGCGAAAGGAACTACAACAGGCAAATGCTGTTTTAATACCTTCGAGAACAAAGTTATCATTCAGAAAAACGACAATAATCAATTGGTGGTAAATTGCGACAATGAAGCCTTGAAAAATGCAAGTATTAGCATTTTCAATACTGCTGGTCAGAAACTTACAGAACAAAAACTTAACAACTCGGCCACCACTATTAATACCGCATTTAAAGCGGGTGTTTATTTGGTGAAATTACAATCGGAAGGCAAAACTTATCATGTAAAAATAACTATTTAATTAACTAACAGCAATTTAATAAATAATAGATATGAAAGAATCAGCCACAAACAAAAAAAGATTGTATGTATTACCAGTTTTCAATAAAATTGAAATTGACAAAGACATTTCATTACAATTAGCTTCGAGTCCGCCAGCAGGACCTTCCGAAACATACAATTCAAAAAACGACGAACTGGCAAATCCATTTAAAATCAATATGGTTTAACGTAAAAAAATCCTCGAATTTCGGGGATTTTTTGTTTTAAGGTTATTTTTTCGGATTTTATGCTTATTTTTGTACACTAACAAAGAAAATATAAACGAAAAATAAAAGTTATTGAAAATGGATATCCAAACTCTCAGTCAAATTAAATCAAAATTTGTTGCCCGCCAAGTTGCCGACGAATTAGTAATAGTACCACTTAGTGGTAATGTGGCTCAAATGAACGAACTCTTCACACTCAACGAAACAGGAAAATTTATTTGGGAAAATGCTACCTCAAACAATACAAACGCTTCATTGGTTCAACTTATGACAGAGGCTTTTGAGATAGACGAATCCACCGCCACCAGCGATATTGAAACATTTTTGAAACAAATGGATATTTTGACAAAATATAATAGCTAGAAAAATGAATCAGTTTGGTTTTGAATTTAATATTTCAATTGCTGAAATAATTCTACAAGTTTTTTCGAAAAATGCTATCGAATTAGAAGCTGGTTACATTCCATTTTTAGCTGATAATGAGTCAAAAGCTGATATTCAGGTTGAATGTTTTAAAGGTTTGCAAACTAGCAATCTCGAAACGTTGAAATTGCTTTTTGAAGCTAAAAACGACGAACAACGTTTTTATTCGATATACGAAACTTCAGAAGGTCTTTGTTTTGCAATTTACAATCAGCAAACCAAGGATGAGATTCAACAAATAGCCTATCTCAACAAAACATTCGATTATTGGAAAATATACAGTACGGATGCTATTTCGCTCAAATATCCTATGGGACCTATCATTATGCATTACCTCACATTGTATACCGATGCTGTGCTGATGCATGCTTCGTGTGCTTACGACGGTAAAACGGGACGTATGTTTAGCGGTTTTTCGGGTGCTGGCAAAAGCACTATTTCCATGATTTGGTCCAAAGCGGGTGCACAAATTGTTAACGATGACCGACTTGTGATACGCAATATAAATGGCAATTTCTATGTTTATAATACACCTATGTATTATGCTGACATCTCGAAAAAAGCACCTTTAAATGCTATTTATCTTATTAGCCATTCGCCGGTAAACAAAGCTAAAAAATTAACGGGAGCATTAGCTGTTTCAAAAGTAATGGCTTTTTGCATTCAAAACAATTTTGATAAATCATTTATTGACAAACGATTGGAGTTCTTTTACAAACTTAGTCAGGCCACAGCAATTTATGAATTAGGATTTGTTCCCGACCAGCAAGTAGTGACTTATATCACTGAAAATGAGAAACAAGGATAATAGTGCAAGTTTATTCGATTTTGTAGAAGCATTGCTCGATGATGATTTAACTCTCGAAATTAAAATGCAAGGATACAGCATGTTTCCTGTATTGAAAAACGGAGATACGGCTCAGGTTGAAAAATGCACAGTTGATAAAGTAAAACGAGGAGACATATTGGTTTTCAGACATCATGGCAAATATATTGCACATCGTTTACTGAAAATCAAACACGAAAACGGACATATCGTTTTTTTGGCAAAAGGCGACAATAACTTTCACTACGACCCCATTTTTAAAGAAAAAGAGCTGATAGGCAAAGTCATATCATCAAAATGCAACGAAAAAACAACAAAAGCAAACACCATTCTCCGAAAAATTCAAAAAACGATTGCAGTTGCTTTTCCACATTTTATGACCTTGATTAATAATAGATTACTGTATTTATCAAACAAAAACCAAGCAGTAAAAAATTATGCCACTAAATTCCGCGACAATTATCGGTTAGCGGCCGAAAACTCAGGCAAAATCATTACACAAAATGCGCTAATTGCATTTCTTCAAGGCGTTTTACCTTTTGTACTTATTATTTGTATTAAATGGTTAATTGACTATTTAACAAAAACAACAAATTCGTCGGTGGCCGATGTTTATGGATTTTACGGATTACTTGTACTCACAGCATTCGTATTTTTTGCGAACGGTCTCACAACCGAACTGGGTAGCTATTTTGGCGAAAAGCTGACTCAAAGCATAGTAAAACGAATGTACTCGGATGTACAACGCAAACATTTATCGCTTCAATTGTCGCATCTCGAAAACCCAACTGAACTAGATAAAATCCATCGAGCTGTTCAAGAAGCAACTTTTCGTCCGGTAAAATTCATAAACGAACTTTTAACGCTTTTAAAATCGATTGCATCAGCCATTTTCCTAGCCGGACTTTTCATTACAATAAAATGGTATCTGGTTATCATGCTGATAGTTGCGGTAATACCAGGCGTATTAATACGTTTAAAATTTGCACGCACTTATCACAAGTTAAAACAATCTCAAAGTCCCAAAGAACGCGAAATGTACTATTTCAATCGTGTTTTGACAGGCTTTCCATTTGCCAAAGAACTAAAGTTATTCCATTTTAGCAGTTTTTTTTCAACACGATTCAATAACTTACAAAAAAAACTATTTTCGGAACGAATTCAAATACGCAAATCCGAAGTTACATGGAATACAGCTTCTCACCTATTTACAGTATTATTAATTTTTGCTTCACTGGCTTATATTTCCTATTTAAAAATTAACGGAGAAATTACCATTGGCGCTGTTGTGCTTTTCTTTTTTGCATTCCAACGAGGTTACAGCGTTCTTAGTGAACTATTTAAATCAGGCACTCAATTACTCGAAGATACAAGCTACCTCGAAGATGTACGCAAGTTTTTTGCTATAGAAACATCAAAACAACCCCACAATTCGAAAATGGAATTAAAAAAAGCCATTCGAATTGATAATATGAGTTTTAGTTACGAAACAAGTAAACGCGAAGCACTTAAAAACATTAATATAACAATTGAAGCTGGAAAAACCATAGCCATTGTTGGTGCAAATGGATCAGGCAAATCAACCTTTATAAAATTGCTCTGCGGATTTTACACGCCTACAAAAGGCGAAATTTTTTACGATGACAAAAACACCTTAACACTAGGACAACAGGCAATTTCGAAAAATATGGCTGCCGTTTTCCAGGATTTTGCCTTGTATAATGTGAGTGCATTACAAAATATTGCTCTCGGAAATATTGAAATTAAACCCGACTTAGAAAAAGCAAAAACTGCTGCCACAGAAGCTGGAATACATGAGGTGCTCGATAATTTACCACTAGCCTATAATACCATTTTAGGAAACACCTTTAATGGAGGTGAGGAGCTGAGCATGGGCCAATGGCAAAAGCTAGCTGTAGCGCGTGCTTTTTATCGTAATGCTGATTTATTGATTATGGATGAACCATCGAGCGCTTTAGACGTTTATTCTGAAACACAAATAATGAACTCGCTCCGTAAGATGGCCGAAAACAAAACTGCCATTATTATAAGCCACCGACTAACATCGGTACAATGGGCTGACGAAATTTATTTATTCGACAAAGGCGAAATAATTGAACACGGTTCACACAACGATTTACTAGCTTTGAAAGGTAATTATTACAATTTATATCAAGCAACTAAGAAAAGTTGACGGACAACAGACGACGGACAACAGAAAAATGCATTATATTTTCATAATTTATAACTTCTAATTTCTGACTTCAAATTTCTAATTTCTAACTTCAAAAAACATGACTTTTCTAACCATTTTACTCTCAGTACTTTTCTCATTTCCAACCGATTCAACTACATCAAAAACCGACAGTATTCATCAAAAACAAATAAAAGAAGTTACAGTTTATAGCATAGCTTCCACAAAAATTGGACTTCCTTACGTTTCAGTCGATAAAAAAGAAATTGAAAAACAAGAATATCGAACGCCTGCTGATGCATTGCAAACTCAAACTGGAATAGCACTTTCGCGCGATGGTAGCTGGGAAACTTCGGTTAATGTGCGCGGAATGGGCGAACAACGACTAATGCTACTGGTGGATGGTGACCGACTACAAACTGCTACAGATGTAGCTGGAGCACTTTCGACTGTATCGCTCAATCAAGTTGAGAAAATTGAAGTTATTAAAGGTGCTGGCTCAGTGCTTTTTGGTTCAGGTGCAGTAGGCGGTGTTCTCAATTTTGTAACCGAACGGCCAACCTATTCGAATAGTATTAAAGCGAATGGAAGCATTCAAACGGGTTTTAGCTCGGTTAATAATTTATCGGCAAGTGCCGCTAAAGTGAACATTACCAACGACAAATGGTACTTAAGCGCAACAGGAAGTTACCGCAAAGCAGGAAATACAAACACACCAAATGGCGAATTACTCAATAGTCAGTTTAACGATGCTTCGTGGTCGCTGAAAGGTGGAATGCGCTATGGCGACAATCAGGAATTGCTTGTTGGTTACAACGAATTTTATGCATGGAATGTTGGTGTTCCAGGTGGAAACGCTTTTCCGAAAATTGCAACTGTACGCTATACAGGTATTCAGCGTAGACAATTGAATGGCGAATATATTTTTACAGATATTTCGGACTTACTCACAAGATTAAGCATAAAAGGCTATACCCAAAATATTAGCCGGAATGTTGAAAATATTTTTAAACCAACTGCTAACACAACTAGAATTGTTCTACCATCAAGTTTAAATTCCACTTCGGGTGTAAAAGCTACTGCCGATTTGTATTTTAACGACTACAACAGCATGACAATTGGAGTGGAAAGTTGGTTACGCAAATCGGAAACAATGCGTATAAACATTACCCATGCAGTTGATACAACTGTATATGCTGATCAACCATCGCCAATGGCTAAAGTATTGAATGTAGGCGCTTTTGCATTGTACAAAAAAGTGATTGACCCCAAATATTTTAATATCAACTTTGGTGCACGATTGGATTATTTCGAAACCTCGAACGACACACTATTCAATGAACTTTTCCGGTATAAAATTACAAATGGAGTGCGAACCGATAATAATACTGGTCGTATTACGCGCGTAAATCCGTCGTTAAAACCTGAATTATCCTATACAGCCCATATCGATTTTGAATACACACCCGCTAAACGAAATTGCATAACCCTTTCGCTGGCAACGGCTTATCGAATAGCTACAATCGAAGAACGTTACAAATACATTGACTTAGGCACAGGCACACCAAAAATTGGAAATCCGGATTTAAAACCCGAAAAAGGTGGTTTCTCGAACCTCAGTTATCTTTATTCGGGTCGAAACTTGAAAATAAAAACGGACATTTTTGCCAATTATATTTTCGATTTAATTGCCGAAACAGCGGGTACGTATACTCCATTAAGTGGAGCTCCATTTAGTGCGTTGATTTCGAACAACATAAATAAAGCTTTATTTGCTGGGGCCGAAATGGAAGCCAATTGGTTAATCAACAAATCGTTTTCGGTATTCGCTACGGCTTCGTATGTACGGGCGCAAGATATGAGTAATGCCAAATTTCTAACTCAGATACCACCACTTCACGGCGTAGCAAAAGGAATCTATCAGCTACAGAACAAATTCAGTGCAGGTTTAACGGCTCAATGGGCTGCAACTCAAACTGAAGCTGCCGATGGCGAAACAAAAACTCCCGGGCATATCATTTTTAATTTTGATATTCAATCGGCCGCTTACAAAGTTAAAAACGCCACTGTAAAATTAGTTGCTGGTGTTGATAATTTATTAGATAAAGCTTACAAAAATCATTTATTTGGTACTCGTGGACTTGATTTCTACGAACCAGGACGAAATGTGTTTGCAAAAGTGATTGTTAGTTTATAAGGTTACAAAAGTTTATAAGGTTGGTAAAGTTATAAGGTTTATAAGGTTGGTAAAGTTATAAGGTTTATAAAGTAAGATTTCTGAGCTTTGGTGTGCTATTAATCGAAAGGTTTCTCTCGGCTTTATATTTACTTAAGTGCCTTATGTGGTTTAATGTAGTGAAATTTAAAAGATTCGTCTATGATTCGAAATCTCGTTTTATTGTTTCTTTCAACAATACTACTTGTGGCTTGTGATAACAACAATGAGCCTCAGCTTTACACCTCGTATGCAGGCAGCTGGAAATGCGACGAAACGGGCTCTGTAAATGGTTACAACAAACCATACATGGTGAATATTGATAAAAACAAGTCAGACACAACGCAATACATTATCCGAAACTTTTTCGATACAGGCGATAATCATATTATTGTTGTCAGAGTAAATGGCACAACCCTCGAACTACTTCAACAACCTACTAGTGGACAAATTCTACGCTCGTTTAGTGGCACCTGCATTCCTTACAGTCAAATGAAATTAAATTTCACCATTTACGATGGCGAAAACGATGTATTTTTTGAATCAATTTATAGTCGAAAATAAAGAAGCAAGATATTCTCTGCTCAACGTAAATCGCAATTGGCAATTAATACCTTTGACTTCGACCTGTGGTATGACTACCCGTTCATAGGCTTTGCCGCTACCGTTACACGGCATCGTCGATTGGCTCGCCAAGAATCCGCTTTAATTTTAAAATAAAATATTTATCTTTGTGATGGATATGGTTAAAGAGAGTGTTTTGGATTGAAAATCCAGATAATACATAAAGCAGGATTGCAAATCCTGCTTGGCAGTGCGCAAATTCCTATATCCGGTGAGACGGGACGATAGTGCACAAATACCCATATCCGACCAGACTGAAGTAGTTAAAGATAAAATTTGATACTCCCTCAAATCAGGACATAAAGTTCAGATAAAATTGTATTATCTTTGTCCCGCTCCTCGCAGGTAAATTAGGTGCAAATGGCTTGGCAAAGCTTCTTTCACTTCGTCGGGCTAAAAGCAAAGCTCCTGCTTTGCATTTTTAAAACAAATATAATATTAAAAGTAGGAGCTTTTATTTTAACCGAGCGTAGGCTGGAGCGCTCAGCGTCCAGCGCCTGTTTTAGGCTACGGGGAGCGGGCAATCAAAATTAATAGGTGATGGTTGTATCACTACAAAAAGTACGACTAAGTTTATAGAACAATATAGGATGGTAAATATTTTGATAGGTATAAAAAGTTTTTTCTGCAATGTTTTCAAACAAATAGTTTGTTTATGAATATAAATATTAATCCTCAAGATAAGTTAATACTTCTCTGTGCAAAAATAAATCCAACTGCTCACGATTTGGATTTGATTAATAATTTGTTGACTGAAATTACAAATTGGGAAGCATTCGCAACACATATTATTAAAAAGTCATTTGCTCCACTTTTGTATATAAAATTAGATTATTTACCAAATGCTAATCTTATTCCCGAGTCAATTAAAACTTTACTAAAAGCAACGTATTACAAAACATCATCGCGTAGTATTTTATTGCTTAAAACTTTTGCCGACTGTTTGTTGGTTTTAAAATCAAATAATATTGATATTATTGCTCTGAAGGGTATTTATTTGTCTGATTGGTTGTATAAAAATCCAGCATTACGACTAATGAGCGATGTGGATTTGTTGGTAAAAGAAGCGGATGGGATTAGATGTGTGGAGTTGTTAAAAGAAATTGGATTTGTTCAATATCAGTTTGTTAAAAATATCTCCAGTTTTTCTGATAAAATTGACTATGAAGCATTTCTGAATTCGGGTGAAGCCCATTTTCTACCTTTACAAAAAGCAAATATTTACTTAGAAATTCATACAAAACTTCAGAACAGAAAAGAGCAAAATCAGCAAATAATACCTGAAATTTGGAAGCATGCTAAGCCCATTACATTAAATGAATTGCCTGTATTGGCGTTAGATAATTATAATTTACTTATTCATTTGTGTCTACATTTACACAAACACATTACTGTATTAAAACATGTGCAGTTTATGAGTTTTGCCGACATAACAAATATTTTATGCGAAATTGATGGTTCAAAAAATAATTGTAATGTGGACTTGAATGCTGAAAAAAAAACGTTGAGTATGGGGTTTGAATCCTTTGTGTGGGATGAGTTTGTTGCCAAATGTACAATGAGTAACTGTTTATATACTGTTTTTAAATATCTGATATTATGTAAAGAGTATTTTAATGCTCCTTTACCGAATTATTTGTTCGAAAAATACAAAAACACTTTTACAGATTACGATCGGGATTTGTTTCTTAAACATTTAAGTGGATATGATTTTACAGCATTCGCAAATCAGTCTTATTTTCCTATACACGCTCGTAATATCAAATACATTACGAACCCATTATTAAAATTACGGTATGTGTTGGATGTGGTTTTTCCCCCCAAGTCGTTTATGGTATTTAAATATTTACAAAACAACAATCAACCCGAACCAAAAACAGCATCAAACACCAATCAGCATTCAGTAAAATTTTGGTGGATTTGGTATCCATACAGATGGTGGAAAGGGTTGAAAGGGATTGTAATCAAAAAACGATAGCCAATTGTCTGACTCGCCACTTGTAAAAAAACTATGATACACCCTCAAATCAGGACATAAAGTTAAGATAAAATTGTATTATCTTTGACCAAATATCAAAATAATAATTATATTAAAGCTGCCATTGAAAATTCCAATGACAGCCTTTTTAATGAGAAATCTTTATTTTTAAAAATTCAATGTAGCTCCAAGTGAAACCGCTTGTACTGCAGGGCCTTTTTGTGCTTGAAATAAACCGAAAGGCGAATATTTTGCGTACAAACTCCATTTCCCATAACCTATTTGCGCCATATAATCGAGTGTAATAGGGGCAACATTTAAACCTTTACTTTCCACACGATCTTCTTTGTCACCATCAGGTTCGGTGAATTTAACTCGGTACGACGACGAAGTATTTACGCCACCAACAACTCCTGCCGATACAAAAAATGTATGTTTTGTTCCTAAGTTATGCTGAAACTCCAACATAACTGGCACCGTAAGACTAAATACTCGTAAACGACTAAAATCATAATTAAGAGGTGCAACTTGAGCACTAACAACATTATTCGTTTCAACTAAATGTTTATTCATATCCAAATGATAATTGCGCCAATTAAGCCCAAAACCTGTAGTGATACCCAAATTATTACCAATAAGTGGAACAATTTTTTCGATTGGATTGAAGTAAAATTCGTTAGAAAGTTCCGACTTTAATGAAACTCCATCAATATTGTTGAGTACTAAGTCTGCGTTTGTAATATTTGCAAATCCCAAACCCAAACCTGCCCAATGAGGTTCCATTTTAGCTTTTTTCTTCGATGGTTTATTTAAAAATGGCAAGTTAATACCCCATTCTTCCATAACTGTCCATTTCTCGAAACTCTTTTCGTCGCTAAAAACGCCTTCATAAACAGTTTTGAACTCGTTTTTATCTTTATCAATAATCTTAACTTTAATTTTCCCAACACTGTCTGTTATTTGTACAGTTTTGTCCTGATACGTAAATGTTGTATCGGTAAGTACTTCGTTCGATGCACTTGCATGTAGCAATCCAACAAGGAATGCAATAGTTGTAATAATAATTTTTCTCATATTCAATATTGTTTTTTGCTTCGCGTTATAAGGGCTTCGCCGTTATTGTTTTATTAATTGTTATTTATTGTTTGTCTTCTAACCTTAGACTTTTTGACTCTCTTAATTTTCAGTTGTCAGTCGTCTGTTGTCCGTCGTCATTATTTAAAAATCATTTTTTCTTCAACACCAACTTCAAAACGTCATCAGCAGTTTCGTCCGATTCTATGTAAATGAGTGTAATTTTGGGTGGATTACTGCTGCTTTGGTTAAAAAGAATTAGACGGTTCGATTCATCTTTGGGTGCTAGTTGCAGTATGATTGCTGTGGCTTTGCCATTCGAAACTACTTGCTTCACTTTTTTAGCACCAATTTCGTCCTTGGCTAAACATTTTCGGATAAAATCGCCAGCTTCGGGTATATCGCTTATGGATATGCTCTTAAAAGCTGTAAAATCATAATCTTCCAACATTTTTCCTTTCAGTTCAACCATTACAACTCCCTTACGGCTGCCATATTCGTCAAAAACCTTTCGGATTTCTAAATCGGACTGTGCTTTGGTATAAGCTCCAGCCCAAAAAGTAAGCAGGATTAGTATGCAGTACTTTTTTATTGTTTTAATTGTTTTCATTTTCATTATTTTAATTCATCTAGTCCGTTAAACACCTCGAGTTGTTGCTGAACTATTTCGCTGTTATTTATTGATTTAAGCCCTTGTTCCACTTCATTGTTTGTCGACGATATTTCACGAAGCGACTTCATGGCTATTTTTTTAATTTCGGTTGTATTTGTTATTTTTTTTCCATTTACAATGGCATAACCACTCCCCCCTGCATATACAAATGTTTGAATGGTAAATGCCGCTGTCAGCACCAAAGCCACCATAGCAGCCTGACGGAGATACACTGGGAATATCATTTTTGCTTTTGTAGGGACAGGTTTTAAATATCCAAACATAGCTTTTTCGGCTTTGTACTTTTCGGGTAACTTAGCTTGAGCCAAAAATTGTTGAAGTTTTCGTTCCTCTTCAACCGTGCTTAGTCCATCGTAATACTTTTCAATGAGCCTATCGGCTTCCGAAAAGTTTATTATTTTTGATTTATAAAGTCTCATATATTTGTCCATTTAAGATATTCGTCGCGTACTTTTTTTCGTGCCCTGGATAGATTTACGCGTACTGCATCCACTTTTGTTCCTGTAATTTCGGCTATTTCTTCTACTTCATACTCCTCCATATCCTTCATTCTAATTATGGTTTGTTGTAAAGTGGGAAGCAAAAGAATTATTTTTCGGATTAGCTCCTCTGAGCTTTTTCGTTCAAGTTGTAAATGCGGATTATCAGTGCCTGCTCGTATGTTGTACGATTCATCGAGCGATTCGGTTCTGTTTTTAGTTTTCAACCTATCCAAACAATGATTCTTTGTAACCGTTGTAGCAAAAGCCGCCACATTATCGTAATCGCCAAGCGATTCTCTCATATACCAAAGTTTCAGAAGCACTTCCTGAACGGCGTCTTCAGCATCTTGCTCATCTACCAGATATTTTTGCGCTAAGTAGAAAAGTTTATCGCGATTGGGCAAAACGGCTGCCTTGAAAATCTCCTGACTCATTTAATTGTATGACGATTGAAACATCAAAAGTATAACATTTTAGTCTAAAAAAATATTTTACATAAAAATAACAGCTCCATTTCAATTGTTGAATGGAGCTGTTATTCTTAAAATTTCGACCTGGAAACTGATTTATGAATACTTTACATCAGTTAGTTTTTCGGAAACTTCCCAAAGCTTAGCAATATGTTCTTTGTTAAGCGCCTGGTTGTTAGGACTAACTATTATTGGATAACCCTTCATTTCGTTACTTCCATCGGGGCCATAATATTCACCACCTTTAACCGACTCATCAATCGAAGCGCGCAATTGTGGTAAAGCGCCCATGGAAGCAGGCTGAATGAAAAGTTTGAATAGTGGTTTTAGTAACGTTTGCAAGAACTGACCGCCAATTTTGCTAAACAAATTGGTGTCAGATACACCAGGATGCGCAGCTATCGCTTTAATATCCAGATTGTTTTTTGTAAAATATTCCTGTAAGCCAAAAGTAAATAGCAAGTTTTCGAGTTTTGACCTACCGTAAGCCGATATTGGACTGTAGCCATTGCCTTTATCGTAAAGCAAATTATCGAAATCCATTTTACCTTGTTTGTGTGCAATACTACTTACATTTACAACCCGAGCGCCAGGTGTAGCTTTGAGTTTGGGAAGTAAGAATCCTGTAAGTGCAAAATGCCCAAAGTGATTTGTACCTTGCTGACTTTCGATACCATCTTTTGTAAGTTGATAAGGAGGCATCATAATTCCGGCATTGTTCAGCAATATATCGAGGCTCTTAAATTCGCGACTAAAACGTTCGGCAAAAGTGCGCACCGACGACAAATCGGCTAAATCGAGTGTCATTACAGCTATTTGAGCAGCTGGCACTGATTTCAGTATTTCGGCACGAGCTTCTTCACCTTTAGCAAAATCGCGACATGCAAGTACCACCTGAGCACCTTTTTCAGAATATGCTTTAACAGATTGTAGCCCAAGACCACTGTTTCCACCTGTTACTATAATTATTTTTCCTACGAGCGAGGGAATGTTTTTTGTTGTCCAATTCATCATATTTATTTATTTATTAGCCCCCAACTCCTAAAGTGGAGTAAGAATTATTAGTCATGACGTATAATTATCAATACTAACTTTAATTCCCCTTTAGGGGTTGGGGGCGGATTTCCTATTTTATAATCAAACAACATTCTGCTATTAAAAGTTTGGTTGCTACTGAAAATTGAGTGGAAAAAGCATTCGAGACATCTAATAAATTATTTTTAAGTGTCTCACAAAAACAATTTACACCTAAAAACAGTTTATATAATTAATATTAGCAAGAGAGATTTATCAATGAATTCAACTCAGGAAAGTGCATCGAAATGGTTAGGTAATTCCTTAGCCGAAGCAAAAATCGCCTACCTTTCGGCTTCGGCAATGACTCTTATAAGCGCATGTTGTTTTGTTGTTTTTAGCTGGTATTTATCGAGTTTTGCAGCCACGTGGCTCGACCATGGACTTGTGCAACCCATCAAACTACTTTATGCAGCTGCTTTTATAACCGGAAGATATGTTTTTGCTCAATTTGCTTCACTAATTAATTATAATGCTGCCAATATAATTGTAGGTAAAATCAAAAAAAAGCTTTATCCTAAACTACTCAACAACAATCAGTCCGACTCCATATCGAGCACATTATTGGTTACCAGAACAACCGATGATTTAAAACCTTTTTACTCTTTTTTTATCCCCTATACCATAGCTTCAGTTTTGGTGGGCATATTTATTTTGATAGCGAGTTTTTGGGCTGACATGTGGGTTGGAGCTATACTGCTAGTTGTATTTCTGGTTATTCCGTTGCAAATGGTGGTTATTGGTGTTGGAGCAGAGGCGCTACACAAAAAACACATCAGTCTTTTTATGAAGTATTCTGCCGTTTTCTACAATCGACTACACACCATATCCGAAATTGTAAATTTAGATAATTTCAACCCTCAATACAAATTTTTATCCGAAAAAAGTAAAACACTTAATAAAGCCACAACCAATGTAATGAGTGTTGCCATTTTATCGTCGGCAGTATTGGAACTTTTTGTAACCATTGCCATAGCCGCTGTGGCTATTTATTTGGGCATGAGTCTTCTTGGCATTATTCCAGGACCAACTTATGGCAAAGGATATGATTTTCAGAAAGCACTCTTTTTACTAATGCTTTCGCCCTATTTTTTCTTTTACTTACGCAAGTTTGTAAGTGCCTACCACGACAGAAATAGAGCTCTAGCGGCTGCAAAATTACTAATGTCTATACTAAACGATACAAATGAAAACACACCTACAAATGCCAATGAAAAACTTGAATCGTTGGAAATAAAAAGTCTAAACTTTGCTTATCCCGGCTCATTGGTGAAAGTATTACACAATATTGAATTATCGCTTCCAACTAAAGGACTTGTGCTAATTAAAGGCATTTCGGGTTCCGGAAAATCAACTTTGTTAAAGATTTGTGCGGGAAGCTTAGGTGTCGACGAAGGTTCAATCTCTGTAAACGGTAACGAAAATAAATGGACAAATGAGTGGTTAAAGCAAAATTCGCAATACATGAACCAATTTCCATTTATTTTTGACGGTTCATTATTATACAATGTATTTTTGGATAAAAACAGTGGACAAAAGGTTGATTATCCGACATTTTTAGATAAAATATTAGCAAAAAAAGAGGCCGGTTGGCAAACCGAATTAAGTCACAATGGCAAACAGTTATCGGGAGGCGAAAAACAATTACTAACACTTGCACGCATGTTGCTGCACCCTAGGGCTATAGCTATATTGGATGAGCCTACAGCCAATTTGGATGCGACAACAACAGGAATAATTCTTGAAGAAATAGCAAAATTAGCTCAAAACAGACTTGTGATTGTTGCTTCGCACGAAGATAAGTTTGATGCAATTGCAGCAAAAACGCTGTATTTAAACTGGGGTGAACAGATGTTTAATTAACCAATTTATGTCTATCGAAGAATAGCAAAACTAGAGCACAGCATTCAAAATGAATAAATTTCTACAAAAACATATTTTTCAACCTTTAGCCAACAGATGGTTGCTTGGTGTATCGGTATTGATATTCTGGACAGTAGCTTTTGTTACTTTACCAGCAATTTCAGGATGGTTTTTGGCCGCTTCGAGTGTGGCTTTTGTTACGGCTAATACCTTATTTGCATACTTAATACCTTCGTCAATCATTCGTCTACTTACATTACTGCGAACTGCTTCGCGTTACTTTGAGCGATTGGAAAATCACAAAACCACACTGGATGTTCAAAGTAAATTACAATTAACAATATTTCGGTCAGTAGCACGTCTTCCATATTTCAAAAAACAAGTCAACAACAATTCCGCCATACTCGAAAACAGCACATACGGAATTGATTTAATACTGAATCATATACTTCTTTGGCTTTTACCTTTTACGGCTCTACTTATTGCTATCGGTTTATATGCCGTGTTTATTGCCTTTTTTTCGCAAGTCATAGCTATCGAATTTCTGATATCATCAGCCGTTCTTTTGTTTCTTATTCCTCAATATATTTTTCATAAAAACAGGTTATTATATGCAAAACTCAAGACCCAACGCGAAGAAAACAATCAGGCGTTAATTCAAAGTTTTAGAGGCAGTATAGAAATTTCGAAATATAATTTGGAGGAAAAAGCAATTAATCAACACAAGCTTCGAACATTGCAAATCGAAAAATTGGAGAATAAATTACAAAGCAATTCTTTTACATTGCAATCGATAATAGGATTGGGATTTAGTTTCGTTGCATTATTTATACTATGGAATAGCACCAATTACAAAATTGACACTTCGCTTGCCATAGGTATATTCTTTGGCATACTTGCACAAGCTGAATTAGCCGAAATGCTTTTTTCAGGAAAATCAGAAAAAAGTTCGGTAACTCATCACATCTCCGACTTGGACACAATCATAAATCAAGGCGAACAAGCCAAAGAAACTGTAAATGTTCAAACAAATTTCGAAAGCATAAGCCTTAAAAACAAAAGTGCTCAAATACCCGAAGCCGACGTCACCACCGAAGCCATAAACTTGGAAATAAAAAAGGGCGATTGGATAGCACTTTATGGAGAAACTGGAAAAGGAAAGACAACATTGCTGAATAGCCTTTTTTATCCAGAATATCATTTGAGTGGTAACATACGTTGGAATAATGAATCGGATATTTCACACTTACCAGTGCCAGCTTGTATATACGTAACACAAAAAGCATATTTGCTAACCGGCACTTTACGCGAGAATTTTGAAGGGTACACCGACAATGTCATTATTCAAGCACTGGAAATAGTTGATTTAACAAGTTGGTATTTAGTACTGCCTAATGGTTTAGACACATGGTTAGGCGAAAATGGCGAAACACTCAGCGGCGGGCAACGCAAAAAACTATTACTTGCTCAAGCATTACTCAAAAAACCACAAGTACTCGTTGTGGACGAACCAACAGCAGGTATTAGCACCGAAAATGCCATTTCAATTTTCCAAAAAATCAGAAGTCACAATCCTAACATGAGCATTTTAATGGCTACTCACTTAACTGCATTCGAAACAGTGGTAGATAAAGTAGTGAGGATTTGACGAATAGCAGCAATACGAATGTGAAAAATTTAGGCATATAAAACAAAAAAGTCTCGCAAATAATTTTGCAAGACTTTTTTTTGTGGGCGTTGACGGATTCGAACCGCCGACCCTCTGCTTGTAAGGCAGATGCTCTGAACCAGCTGAGCTAAACGCCCGATATTTTGCATTGTCGCTATCTCTTTAGCGTGTGCTTCATTTCTAAAGCGGTGCAAAGATACGTCTTTTTTTGAAACTACAAAATAGTTTTTGAAAAAAAACACCGATTATTTCAAAATTATTTCACTATTCCTGCAAAGCCCATAAATGCCATTGCTAATAAACCTGCAGTAATCAATGAGATAGGTGTTCCATCAATTCCTTTTGGCAAGCGGGTCATTCCTAATTGCTCGCGTATACCTGCAAACAACACCAAAGCCAAACCAAAACCTACTGCAGTCGAAATTGCAAATACTACACTTTCAATCAAATTCATGTCCTTTTGAATAACCATTATAGCAACCCCTAAAATTGTACAGTTGGTAGTAATTAGAGGTAAAAACACACCCAACGCTTGATACAAAGCTGGAGACGATTTTTTAAGAATAATCTCTACTAATTGCACCAAGGCAGCTATAATAAGGATAAAGGTAAGTGTCTGTAGAAACCCAATATTAAACGGTTCCAATATTGTTTTTTGAATAATATAAGTTATCAAAGTTGCTAATGTCATTACAAAAGCTACGGCACCGCTCATTCCCAAGGCAGTTTCAATTTTTTTCGAAACTCCCAAAAACGGACAAATACCCAAAAACTGCGACAACACGATGTTGTTCACAAATACAGCACTGATAAAAATTAATATATAAGTCATCTTAATTTACGATTTATTCATTTACAAATTACAATTTTTTTCATATAATTGGCACATTTGCTTATTGGCACATTTGCATATTATCAAGCCTTCTTCAACTTACTCATTACTGCTATTAAATAACCCAGAGCTATAAATGCCCCTGGAGCAAGTACAAATATCAGCATCCCATATTTATCAGGAAATAGTGTTAATCCAAATGCCTTGCCAGTTCCAAGTATTTCACGAATTGTTCCGAGCATGGTTAATGCCATCGAAAAGCCAAGCCCCATACCTAATCCATCGAGCGACGATTTTAAAACGGTGTTTTTGGCTGCAAAAGCCTCAGCACGACCCAACACAATACAGTTAACTACAATAAGTGGAATAAATATACCTAAACTATCATACAATGCAGGTAAGTAAGCTTGCATACTCATTTCTACCACCGATACAAAAGTAGCGATAACCACAACATAAGCTGGAATGCGAACATTGTCAGGAATGATGTTTTTTAGCAATGAAATAACCAGATTTGAACCCAACAACACAAATGTTGTTGCCAATCCCATACTTAAGCCATTAATTGCCGACGAAGTAGTTGCCAACGTAGGACACATTCCCAAAATTAGAACGAAAGTAGGATTTTCGTTAATAAATCCATTCAGGAATACTTTCAGATTTGAATTTTTACTCATGTAGTTTTCCTAGTTTAATTAATTGATTTGAATTGTGTCATTTGCCGTAGCTACAACTTCATCTTTATTTGATACAAACGCATGATAAGCATTACGTACCGAAAATAAAAATGCACGCGACGAAATGGTTGATGCTGTAATTGCATCTACTTCGCCTCCATCTTTGCTTACGGTGAGGTTGGCAATAGCAGGATTTTTACCTATAATACTTTGGTTTCCTTTGTTGGTTTTAAACCAGTCTAGCATTTTGGTTCCCAATCCGGGAGTTTCCTTTTGTTCCAATACCGAATAGTTGACAATACTTCCTTCTTTATCAAACCCAACCATTATAACTATTTTACCTGCAAAACCATTGTTCGACGATGTTTCAACGGCTGCACCTACAAACTCGTTTTTTGCATCGAATGCTTTGTGTACCACCATATTTTCATTGCCATCAGCAATTTTTACGGGCTCACCTAAATGGTCAAATGCGGGAAGTACTTCTTTTATTGCATTTTGTTGTTTGGCAACTTTCGATGCAGCAATTGGAGCTTTTGTAAACTCGTACATCGAAGCCAATGTGCCAGCAGCAAACAGAGCTATCCCCGATAGTACCAACACCATATTTTTAAAACTTGATTCTAATTGTGCCATTTCTTTTCGTGTTTCACGTTATTTACTTCGTGTTATTTTGGCTTCGCCGCTAGTTTGGCTTCGCCGTTATTAGGTGCTACGCACGTTATAAGCTCTGCGATATTAGGGCTTCGCCGTTATTTGCACTTCGTGCGTTATTTGCTTAGCGTTATTTATTGTTATTTTTAAGACCTTTGACTCATTTCTTCATCATCACATCACCACATCATTTCGCTTTTTCACCAAAACGTTTTGGCTTAATGTATGTGTTAATAAGTGGCGTAAATGCATTCATAATAAGAATGGCAAACGAAACCCCCTCGGGGTATGCACCAAACACACGTATAACTACCGTGATTAATCCAATGCCCACACCATAAACCAACATACCGCGCGGATTCATGGGTGAAGTAACATAATCGGTTGCCATAAATATTGCTCCAAGCATTAAACCTCCTGATAATAAGTGCAATACAGGCGATGCATACAATTCAGGATTTACTAAATTCAAAATTCCAGTAAATATAAATACGGTTACTAAAATGCTCACCGGAATATGCCAGCTAATAATTTTTTTAGCTAATAAATAAATTAAACCTGCTAACAATGCCAAAGCCGAAACCTCACCAATGGAACCACCCATTTTACCCAAAAACAAATCTAATGTTGATGGCAAATCACCAAAATGACTTTTCATCATGGCTAAAGCCGTTGCACCGGTTTCGGCATCTAAATAACTCCCATTCATTGGTACAGGTAAAGGCCACGATGTCATTTGTACGGGAAATGAAATAAGCAAAAATACACGTCCAACGAGTGCCGGATTAAAAGGATTATTTCCCAATCCGCCGTAAGTCATTTTTCCAATACCAATCGCCACTAATGAACCAATAATAATAATCCAAAGTGGTAAATTTGAAGGTAAATTCATTGCCAGCAATAAACCCGTTAAGGCGGCAGAGCCATCCAAAATAGAAGTTTCAGTTTTTAAAATGTAACGTTGAATTATGTATTCGAATGCTACGCACGAAACAACTGCGGTCAGTGTTACGATTAATGCCCCCAAACCGAAGAAGTAAAGTCCGACCAACAAAGCAGGTACAAGCGCAATAATTACGCCTGTCATGTTTTTCGAAACTGAATCGCCACCATGTATGTGGGGTGCCGGTGATATTATTAGTTTTTCCATATTCATTTTTTTACAGTTACTCTATTTCTAATAATTCCTCCTACTGTTGTTTTTCCAAAACGAATATAATCGAGCAATGGGCGATTCGAAGGACAAGTATAGCTGCAACTGCCGCATTCGATACAATCCATGGTTCTATTAGCTTCCATTTCTGGCCACATATTTCGTTCGCTCTGGTTCATAAGCAGAAACGGTTCCAATCCCATTGGGCAAACTGTAACGCATTTGGTACAACGTATGCAGTTTTTAATGGGTTTACGAAGCGCTTCTTCGCGTTTAATATATAGAATTCCGGCGCTTCCTTTAGCTGTAGGTATGTCAAGAGTCATAAATGAACGTCCCATCATGGGGCCACCACCTACAATTTTTCCTGTATCGGCTGGTACACCACCCGAAACTTCAGCAACTTCCGCCAACATTGTTCCAACGCGAACCCAATAATTTCCGGGATTTGGTGCTGATTTTCCTGTAACGGTAATCACACGCTCCACCATAGGTTTGTTTTTCTGAACGGCTTCGTAAATAGCGAAAATTGTTCCCACGTTTTGAACCACAGCACCAACTTCAATCGGAATACGTCCACTTGGCACCTGACGACGAATAATAGCATCAATTAGCTGTTTTTCACCACCTTGTGGGTAGCGAACTTTCAAAGGAACTATTTCAACGCCAGGATAGTTTTTTGCTAATTTACCTAAATGATCAATAGCATCAGGTTTATTGTTTTCGATACCAATGTATGCTTTTTTTACATCAAGAACTTTCATGGTAATGCCAATGCCAACCATAATTTCTTCGCCTTTTTCGAGCATAAGAGCGTGGTCGTTTGTAAGGTACGATTCACATTCCACTGCGTTGATAATCAAACAATCGGCTTTTTTACCCGGAGGAGGACTTAATTTTACGTGTGCAGGGAATGTAGCACCACCAAGTCCTACAATACCAGCATCCTGAATGCGTTTTTTTATTTCTTCGGTCGAAAGCGTGCACTCACGAATCAATTCGCTGCAACAATCAATTCCTTCGAGCCATTCGTCGCCTTCTACATCAATAAATACGGCAGGACGACGGTAGCCTGTAGCATCGAGTTGTACGTCTACTTTGCTAACTTTGCCCGAAACCGACGCATGTACATTGGCCGAAATAAAGCCATTGGCTTTTCCAATCAATTGTCCGGCTTTAACCAAATCGCCTTTTTTTACAACAGCTTCGCTAGGCGTACCAATGTAATGCGACAAAGGAATAACTACCTGTTTGGGTAATTCGGCAACTATAATTTTTTTTCCGGCCGAAAATTTATTTTCTTTCGGGTGAATACCACCCATTCTGAATGTTTTCATATTTTTTTTAATGTGCCAATATGCCAATGTGCCAATATTTTAATGTTAAAAAATTAAGAAACCAATTCTACTTTAGGGGTTAGGGGTTCTTCCATTTTTACTTTTCGCGGAGGAAAATTAAGTTCCACTATGGCATTTGTAGGGCAAACCTCTACGCATTTCCTGCAAAGTTTACATTTATCATCGTGTATAAATGCCAAATTATTACTAATTGTAATGGCTTCGTGCGGACAAACTTTTTCACATTTTCCACACGCAATACAACTTACCTCACAGTTCTTTTTGGCAATTGGACCACGCTCTTCGTTGCGACAACTTACATATATTCGACGTGATTTTGGTCCTTTTTTACGTAATTCTATCAGCAATTTTGGACAAGCTTTAACGCATGCGCCACATGATGTACATTTTTCTTCGTCAACTTCAGGAAGTTTTGATACAGGATTAATATGTATAGCATCAAATTCGCACGAAACTTCACAGTCGCCCAAGCCCAAGCAGCCATACGAACAGCCCGATTCACCACTATAAAGGTTGTGAGCAATAAAACAATGCTTAACTCCATCGTAATCGCTGGTGCGCGGACGATGGTCGCAAGTACCACCACAACGAACCACAGCTACTGTTGGCGCAGTTTCAACGGCTACTTTGCCAAGAATGTCGGCTACTTTTTTCATGGTTTCGTTACCACCTACCGGACAGTTTAATTTTTCGAGCGAATCGGCACTAACGCAAGCATTGGCAAAACCCCTACAACCTGGAAAACCACAACCGCCACAATTTGCCGCAGGTAGTGCTTCTTCCACTTCGTCGATACGCGGATCTTCGAAAACATGAAATTTTTTGGCAACAAAAAAGAGAATCACTGCCGATACAGCAGCTATTACCCCCAATGTAATTAACGCAATAACAATAATGTTCATTTTGATATTAATTAAAAACGGACAGAAAAAACTGTACAGACGTGGCATGCCGCGTCTCTACAGTTTTTCCACCGTAAACTTCAACTTGTTTTTTAGCTTTTTATTAAATAATGATAGTATCATAAAATATGGAACGAGAACTCCTAATGCAATAGTACCCGAAAGGGCTTCGTTGGAAGTATACGTGCGTAAAATTAATAAACTGAGTAAGATTAAAAGAAAGGGAATGACAAAGGCGAGCAGCACTGCAAAAAGACCCATGGCGCTTTCACCCAACAGTTGTACTTGTTCGCCAATTTTGAGCGTAAAATCATTGCTTTCGACATCAATTAGTTTTTCGTCCATGTCCGAAGCCGAACACGCACCCTTAGCATGACAGGAGCTACAAGCTGATAGTTGAACTATCTTAACTTGAATTTTTGTTCCATCGATGTGTGTGATAATTCCTGTATGTTCGATTTTTTGGCTCATATTGTAATGTCGACATTGCAATTTAGTTGCAAAAATACAATTTATTTATATTTAAATACTGATAGCAAATGAACTAAATACTAGTTTTATTTGTTATGACCACTTATTTTGGTGATTATTAGCATTATAAGTATTCTGATTTTTTTCAGAAAACAGTTTTTTTAATGTTTTTTTGCACAAACACAATAAGAATGAGCAAAAAAAAAAAAAATGAATGAAATATGAAATGCTGAAATAAAAAATCAGTGTAATTCTAATGCTAATTACTATATATCAAATTCACACACTTCATTTATACATTTTTCAATAGAATTGAATTGAAATTGAGTATGTTTGATAATTTTACGGTTAGAATAATATGCACGGTTTGAGGCAGATTGTGCTAAACTGCGGTCGAGTATGGGGGTAAATGAAAGAACCTTTCCAGCAATTTCAGAAATTGATCCAATTGCAAGCATAAACTTTTTATTTATGCCAATTGTTGGTCGCCTTTTGCCATATCCATCTGCTATCCAACTTAAAACATCTTTATTGGAACAATTTTCGGCAACTAATATAAAACGTTCTGCTGTTACAGTGCTATTTGTAAGTTCAATCATCAGTTTTACTACATCCTGCACATCAACATAGCCACTACCTCCATGTGTGTAAAATGGCAAACCTTTACGTACGCGGGCGAAAAGTTCAGAACTACCTTTATCAGAACCCGAATAACCTAAAATTACACCCGGATTTACAATAACCGCATTCAATCCAGCACGTATTCCTTTCCACACTTCTTGTTCCGAAAAGTATTTACTTCGCGAATAGGCCGAGCGACTTTTTATATTGACAAGTTCAGTATTTTCATCAATCAAATTATCACCATCAGTATGACCGCAAGCAGCTATGGAACTAACAAAACAAAAGCGCTTCACCTTGTTTCTTAAAGCTGCATTTACAATAATAGAAGTCCCTTCCACATTAGTATTTATCATCTCGTCGCCACCATTGCTTAGTGAAACAACTGCTGCACAATGGTAAACAGTTTCAATGCCTTTAAGTGCTTCATTAATCGATTTTTCGTCACAAACATCGGCAATCGTCCATTGAATTCTTCGCAAAAAAGCATCAGCGTGAGGCGTATAAAAACTGAAAATCTTTCGAATTGACTCCAGATTGCTTGAATTGCGTTTGATGGCCGAAACAGTAATGTTTTGTTGTAATAAATGCCAAATTAGATGTCCGCCAACCAACCCGGTGGCACCTGTAACTAAAATCATTTTTGGGGTTTTTAAAATTTGATGGTCAAAAATACGGAAAGAAACTGTATTTTTGCATTTTTAAAGTCAATAATTTTTTATTTATGCAATATATTTGTGTTTACTGTGCTTCGAGCTCTCAAATTAATCCAATTTATTTCGAAGCAGCCGAAAAATTAGGCAAAACACTTTCGGATAATAATTTACAGTTAGTTTATGGCGGTGGATCAGTTGGATTAATGGGGCGAATAGCCGACACAATGCTTGCTGCTGGAGGAAGAGTTACGGGTGTTATACCACAATTTATGTGTGAACAGGAATGGGACCACAATGGTCTTACAGAGCTCATTATAACCGAAACCATGCACGAGCGTAAAGAAAAAATGGCTTTTATGTCCGATGCAGCAGTTGCTCTACCTGGCGGTTGTGGTACTTTTGAGGAATTGCTCGAAGTAATCACCTGGAAGCAGCTGGGTATTTTTACCAAACCAATTATTATTGTCAACATTGATGGCTATTACAATCCATTGATTGAAATGTTGAACAGAGCCATTGTGCAAAATTTTATGCGTGATTTACATCGCAACATTTGGACGGTTGTAGCAAGCGCCGAAGAGGTTTTGCCAGCCATACTCAATGCTCCATTATGGGACGAAAGTGTTCGAAAATTTGCAGCGATATAGTTTATAAAGTTTGTAAGGTTATAAAGTTCGTAAGGTTATAAGGTTCAAAAGGTTATAAAGATTTAAATAATGCCGGTACTGGATTCCATAAATACATTCAAAGATTCAGCGCAGTTAGCGTTGGATTCTATTCAGCATAGCGATTCTATTCTAAAAGCCGATTCTATTGCTCGGTTTGACTCTATTGCCTCGGCTCGTGCCGATTCAATTTTACGTCACAGCTTAAGTGGCTTTCAAGGTGAACTTCCAATAGGAGCTCCTTCCGATCAAAATTGGGTTTTTTTGATGCTTTTAACTGTTTTTGGTTTATTTGTTTTATCGGTAATTCGCTCCATGACACCGCCATTGGATACTATAAAAACGTTTTTTATCGCTAAAGAGCGTTCAAGCATTTTTAGCAAGACTTCTATCGATAATTTTGAACAAAAATTTTACCATATCCTCATAACATTTATTGTTATACCACTTTATGGATATCTAGTTTATTATCAAAATGGTACGCTTTTCGATTTTGTAATTTACATGTATTTTACAGCTGCTTTAATATCATTTTTCCTAATAAAATACCTTCTTGCAAAAGTGCTCGAATTTGTTTTTGTCGAAAAAGCATATATGAAAATGATTTTCGATAGTTATTTAAATGTCATGTCGTTTGTCTCTATTGTTTTTTACATTTTAATATTTTTAAAACTGTATATATCTAGTTTTTCGGCACATTTTTTCGAAATTTCGGGCCAAATAATATTGATAATTGCGCTGATATTATTGATGATAAAATTCATTCAGTTTTTTTTGCATAAAATTGTAGATTCTTTGTATATAATGTTGTATCTTTGCACCCTCGAAATTTTGCCTGTTTTAATTTTAGTTCAGGCGTTTCGGCATTTAACACAGATTCAATAATTATTTAACTTACTGCTTTGAAAATAAAGAAGATACTGGTTTCGCAACCACAGCCTACATCTGAGAAATCGCCCTATTTTGACCTGAGTGAAAAGTATGGTTTCAAAATAGACTTTCGCCAATTTATAAAAGTTGAGCCGGTAATTGCACGTGATTTTCGCACTCAAAAAATTTCAATCCTTGATTATACGGCCATTATTTTCAATGCACGTCACGGAATTGATCACTTTTTTCGCTTATGCGATGAGATGCGCATTACAATTCCCGAAACGATGAAGTATTTTTGTGTGACTGAATCTGTTGCTGTATATTTACAGCATTATATCCATTATCGTAAACGTAAAGTGTTTTATGGTAATACAGGTAAAATGGCCGATTTGGTAACTGTGATAAACAAACACACTGCCGAAAAATACTTGCTTATCACATCGGATGTACAAAACGAAGAAACTATTGCAGCTCTCGACAAAATGAAAGCTAAGTACGACAAAGCCATTATGTATCGTACAGTTAGCAATGATTTTGGACCAGATGAAGAATTCAATTACGATATGTTAATGTTTTTCAGTCCAATGGGTATTGCTTCGTTGATGAAAAATTTCCCTGAATTTAACCAAGGTGAAATTAAAATTGGTTGTTTTGGTGCCACTACCTTGCAAGCCGCTAAAAACGTAGGTCTTAATGTTGACTTTCAAGCACCAACACCCGAAGCACCTTCGATGACAAAAGCACTTGAACTTTACTTAAAAGAATACGTAAAGATCAATAAAAAATAGACTATAGTCGAAAAAAAAATTGAATCCCAAAAGTATCGAACATTTTCTGTACTTTTGGGATTCTTTTTCATATTAATATCATTAAAATTGTCTTGACTCTTGCATCTTGATTCTTTTTGACTTTTTAAAATATGACTTCAATATTCACATTTCCCAAAAAGGAACATTTATGCGGTGAAATACGCATAGCAAAACTATATGCTCAAGGCAAAGCATTTATAGTTTATCCTTTGCGTGTGGTGTATAGTATTAACGTTGAAGTTGCTCAAGAGCCAGTTAAAGTATTAATAAGTGTACCAAAAAAGAGATTTAAAAAAGCAGTCGATCGCAACCGAATTAAACGACTTATGCGCGAAACTTATCGGCTCAATAAAAATAGTTTAATAACTAAAGCGACAGAAAACGAACTTACGTTGCAAATAGCATTTAATTATGTTGCCGATAGTGAAATAGATTATTCTACTTTAAACCGAAAAATGGAGAAGGCACTCAACCAAATTGCCGAAAAGCTTAACTCAAAATTCGTAATTGAAAAGACTCATTCGTCATATTGCATTACTTCCGGTATATTTTTACCGCTATAGTATTTCGCCACTTTTGCATTCCACCTGCCGATATACCCCTACTTGCTCACAATATACGGTAGAAGCGGTAATGAAACATGGCATTTTTAAAGGTGGATGGATGGCTCTTAAACGGATTTCCAGCTGCCATCCTTGGGGCGGAAGCGGGTATGACCCGGTAAAATAAATTTGTATAAACAAATGAAAGCAATATCGAAATATATTTTACTTCTTCCATTATCAATTGTTTATGGATTGATAACCTGCGTTCGGAATTGGATGTTTGATGTAAAGCTATTAAAATCCGAAAGAATGCCTATTCCTGTCATTTCTGTAGGGAACCTTGCCGTGGGAGGCACTGGCAAAACGCCTCATGTTGAATTTATCCTACGTGTTTTGAATGGTAAAAAAGTAGCTATGCTAAGCCGTGGTTACAAACGCATGACGAAAGGTTTTGTATTAGCTAACAGCAACTCAGACAGCTATTCGATTGGTGATGAGCCATTTCAGATTTTCCGAAAATTTAATGACATAACTGTTGCTGTTGATGAAAAACGCGTACATGGAATAAAACAATTGTTACATTTACAGCCTAAATTGGATGTTATTGTTCTGGATGATGCTTTTCAGCACCGTTACATTAATCCTGGCCTCAAAATATTGCTTACAGATTATAGCCACTTGTATGTCGACGATAAATTATTGCCCGCTGGCAGACTCAGAGAATATCCTTCGGGTGCTAATCGTGCCGATATCATTATTGTTACGAAGTGCTCTCCTACCCTATCAACAAATGAAATGCATATTATTACAAAAAAAATCAACCCATTATCACAACAAAAAATATTTTTTTCAACTATAAAATACGGTGCAATTCAATCAGTTTTTCCAAACAATGAAACACAAGATAAGCATTTGGAATTAAATAATTTACATATATTATTAATTACAGGAATTGTGTCGCCTACACCTATTATCACAGAATTAAAAAACAAAAACGCCACAGTTGAATCAATTTTATTTCCAGACCATCATAATTTCACGTTGAATAATTATGCCGAAATAGAGCAAAAATTCATACATTTGCAATCGGAAAATAAAATTGTATTAGTTACCGAAAAAGATGCTGCTCGCATAGTATCATCTACTCACTACCCTGAGAGTTTGAAAAGCTACACATTTTACTTACCTATTGAAATTGACTTTTTACAAAATAAACATCAAACATTCACTCAAACAATTCAGAATTATGTTGAAACTGATACAAGAAACAGCTGATTTTTTAAATTCAAAAATTGCCAAAATGCCTAAAACTGGTATTATTCTCGGAACCGGACTTGGAAATTTAGTAACACAAATAACCGACAAAACGGAAATACCATACGAAACAATTCCAAACTTCCCAGTTTCAACAGTTGAAGGACATAGCGGAAAACTAATTTTTGGCAAATTAGGCGATGTGGATGTATTGGCAATGCAGGGACGGTTTCATTACTACGAGGGCTATGATATGAAACAAGTTACTTTCCCAGTTCGTGTAATGAAAGCCATAGGGATAGAAAATTTATTAGTATCCAATGCTTCGGGCGGCGTACATCCCGATTTTGAAATTGGTGATCTTATGATCATTACCGATCATATTAACTTATTTCCAGAACATCCGTTACGTGGCAAAAACCATACTGAATTAGGTACTCGATTTCCGGATATGAGTGAAGCATACTCTACCGATTTAATAAAAAAAGCAAAAGCCATTGCAGCTCGTAACAGCATAAAAGTAGTTGAAGGAGTATATGTGGGTACAACAGGACCAACTTTCGAAACAAAAGCAGAATATCGTTATTTTCGAATTATTGGTGGTGATGCTGTAGGTATGAGTACTGTTCCTGAAGTAATTGTGGCTAATCATGCGGGTATTCGTTGCTTTGGAATGTCAATAATTACCGACCTTGGAGTACCTGGAAAAATCGTGGAAGTAACACACGAAGAAGTGCAACAAATAGGAAACAAAGTACAACCACTTATGACTCAAATAATGAAAGAACTGGTTGCAGAACTCTAAAATAAATTCGTTTATAGAAAATTAAACCCCGATTATTTGGAAGCTATTGAAGTGCAAAGCAATTTACTTTCGCCACTGTAGATATTTTGAATGCGAAAATTGCGTTTACTATTAAAGTAAATGGTATCGCCTGGAAGCACAACATAACTTTTATTGTCAATTTCAAATTGCAATTCGCCTTCAAGTAAATACCCAAATATCTGTCCGTTGTGATGTATAAAAAGATTAAGGCTATCCGAATTTAAATGAAATTTCAACATAAATGTTTCCATTTGTTTAGACAAATCATGTTGCGAAACAATAAAAACCTCGGTTCCAGAATCGTTTAGTTCTATAAAATGATTTTCTTCTTTTCTAAAAACAGGATTGTTGAACAAAGATTCATTCTCGCCAATTAGCTCTCCTACTGTAGTTTGTAAATTTTTTGCTATTTGCTTTAGCGTCACTATCGATGGATAAGTTTTAGCTTTTTCAATTTGCGAAAGAGCACTAGGAGAAATACCTACACGTTTAGCTAAGTCATTTAATTGCAATGCTTTGTACTCGCGTATGCGTTTTATTCTTTCACCTATTCTATCCATTATTTTCGAGTTTTACAATGCAAAGATAAAACATAATCTTAACAAATGAAGTATCACTTAATAATTTTATGTGTTATTAAAACCAACTCGGTTTAGTTTGGTGCATGTCAATTATTTCATAAAAAATTTATATTGCTAAAAATCAGACAGTTTATGGCTTCATCACAAATATTTTAACAAAACATTTGCCAGAATGCATCAAAATTACTACTTTTGTGGCGGATAAGTCCTGTACGACTAGCTCCCTTCGAACTCCCCCAGGGCTTGATCGCAGCAAGGGTAGTAGGTTGTAGCGGTGCGATACAGGGGGCTTATCCACTTGCCTCTTTAGCTCAGTTGGCCAGAGCACGTGATTTGTAATCTCGGGGTCGTTGGTTCGAATCCGACAAGAGGCTCAACAAAAAAGGAAAATGAATTACTTCATTTTCCTTTTTTTATCTACTTGCTGTGTCTTGTATTTTGTTTACATCAAAATCAGTTATAATTTCTATATCAATCCATTCACTTACTCGTATCATTCCAAGCATAGTAATTGGCCGCTCAAGTCCAAAATCTCTGATATTAATTCGTTTTATTCCATTTAAATGAAAACTTTTATCTGTAACTGTGTTGTAAAGAGCATCTACATAAAAGTTCTCTTCCTTATCGAAACGGAATATCAAATCAGTAGCATAATTAATTAAATATAATTTAATTTAATGTAATATATACATTACTATAAATAGTACAATATAAATAAATTATTTAATTGAACATCAATAAAATAAAACTAGTATTTTGCTTTAGATATCTTTTTACTTATAGATTTTTCGTTAAATAAATAATTAAATGACTTGGATATATTAAAACTTTATTTTACATTTGTACCGTACTATCAGTGTATTGTTTTATTATTTAGCAAACTGATAGTCTTTAAGTTTTGGCATTAGCCTTAAAATTTATATTAACTTTAATTTCGAGTAAGGATGAGTGAACAAATCGAAAAACCCAACGATAAATCTCGCAGAGATTTTCTCCAAAACATTGGAATAGCGGGAGTTGGGACTCTTTTGGGTGGAGCCGCAGTGTGGGCAGGTTTCAATTACGACAAAAAAAAGACAGCCAAACAACGCGTAAAAGTACTTACTGCTGAAAATAAGTTGGTCGAAATTGAAAAAGAAGCCATTATTGACATTGTAAAAACACCAGCCCAAGAATTCACTTATTTGCAACAACGAGGACGCGATGGCATTGCTGGCCGCCGCTGGGTAATGGTAATTGACCTTTCGAAATGTAGAAATGCTCGCAAATGTATGTCTGCATGTCAGGAAGCTCACCATTTACGTCCCGAACAACACCATATTAATGTGTTGAAAATGCAAGAAACACCCAATACTCAACCATTTTACATGCCAAAACCATGCATGCACTGCGACAACCCCCCATGTACAGCAGTTTGTCCGGTTGATGCTACCTTTAAACGTCAGGATGGAATAGTACTTATCGACAACGAACGCTGTATTGGTTGTAGGTTTTGTGTGGCAGCATGTCCATATAGCGCCCGTGTATTTCATTGGCAGGAGCCACTTTTTGCTGAGCAAGATAAGGATTTAATTTACGATGTAGAACAAAATGTACCACAACGCAGAGGTACAATTACTAAATGTTTATTTAGTGCCGATAAATTACGTGAAGGAAATATGCCTTCGTGCGTATCAGCATGTCCAAATGGTGTGTATTATTTTGGCGACGAAAACGAAGATGTGGTTACAAATGGTACAACCAAAGAAAGTGTACGTTTCCGAAAATTACTAGCCGATAATGGTGGTTATACTTTAATGCCTGAATTGGGAACAAAACCACGTGTATATTACTTGCCTCCAAAAGGAAAAGAATACCCTTTCCAAGAAAAAGACAAAGAAGAAGCTGCAGAGCATTTTCAAATCTAAGAATAAAGAACCAAAATTCAAGAACCAAGAATCAAGTCGATTTACATTGGACAATTTAAGACAGACTGTATTTAAAATGGTAAATAGTAAATAGAAAAATAGTAAATTAATATTTATGTCAGATAAAAAAAGTACGGAAAAAATCATTGCTGATTTGCTTGGACATATCAGGCTTAGCAAAAGTTTTATGGCTTGGATTGGCATTTTAAGTGTATCGCTAGTGGTATGTTTATATGCTTATTTTTTACAATTAAGAGATGGTATGGTTGTAACAGGCCTTGGCGATTATGTATCGTGGGGAATGTATATTTCCAATTTCGTTTTTTTTGTAGCAACAAGTTTAATTGGAATGCTTATTAGCGCAGTGCTTTCGTTATTGAATCAGAAATGGGCAGAGCCTTTAGCTCGCATTGCCGAAATAATTGCATTAGCATTTGCCGCTGTAGCTGGTTTAGTCATAGTTATGGATATGGGTAGACCTGAACGCTTATTGAATGTATTTATTCACGGCCGAATTCAATCGCCTATAGTTTGGGACGTAACTGTTGTTACTATTTATGTTTTGATAAGTACATTATTCCTTTATATCCCACTTATTCCCGATTTAAAAATATGTTCAGAAAAATTGGACAAACTGCCACCTTTTGCACGAAAAATTTACACATTATTATCATTAAATTGGAAAGGCACACCAGAGCAACATGAATTGATTAAAAAATCGACACGCGCTATGGCAATATTTATAATTCCAGTTGCATTAGCCATACACACTGTTACATCGTGGCTGTTTGCAAATACATCGCGTGCAGGTTGGGATTCAACTATATTTGGACCTTATTTTGTGACAGGTGCATTTGTATCGGGCACAGCGGCTGTTATTATTGCTATGTTTGTATTTCGCAAAAGTTTTAAATTAAATGAATATATTACTGATTTCCATTTTGATAAAATTGGGAAATTATTAGTTTTGGTTTCGCTGGTATACTTGTATTTTAACTTGAACGAATACATGGTACCAGCTTACAAAATGAAACGTGCCGAAGCATTCCACATTCATGAATTGTTTGCAGGCAGTCATGCTTTTATGTTTTGGGCTTCGCAATTGCTTGGATTGGTAATCCCAATTATATTACTATTATTTAAACCATTTCGCAAACCTTTACCAATATTAGTTATTGCATTAATGGTTTTGATAGGTTCGTGGTTTAAACGTTTTATTATTGTAGTTCCCACCATGGAACATCCATTTTTACCGATACAAAATGTTCCTTTAAACTTTAAAATCTACACACCCACGCTTATCGAAATTGGTGTTACGATAGCTCCAATGATTATGGTTTTACTTATTGTTACAGTTTTGTCCAAAGTAATTCCAATTATTCCTATTCAGGAAACTTTAGACCATGCCAGTGAAACAGAACAAAAATAATTTGAGACCATGATACAGAAAAAAAATAATATTGGAATTATAGCTTTTGTTTTGCTAGCTTTTTTAGTAACTGCACCATTATACGCACGAAATTGGAAAAGCCCTGATGACCAAAAAGACAAAAAAAGCTATTTGAAATTTGATGCCACGACAGCCTCACAAGGCGAAGCACTTTACAATGCCAACTGTGCATCGTGCCACGGCACTCCGGGTAAAAACAATAGTCTGAAATCATTGAACCCAATCCCACCCGATTTATCGACAAAAGCATCTCAGCAATTAACAGATGGAGAATTGCTATATATAATTACGAATGGAGCTGGCCTAATGCCTAGTTTTAAAAATATATTATCTGAAGAAAAAGAATGGTTGATTATATCGTACCTCAGAGGTTTTAACAAAGAGTATGTACAGCAACTTTCGAAATTTGATCCAGCTAAAAGCAAACTAGTTAAACTAACAACAACGTTCGACAAAGCTAGTCAATCAATTATTATTCAAGCTATAGCTAACGAAAAAACTGGAGTTTTAGCCATTGCAGGCGCTGAAGTCTCGTTATTTGTAAAACGCTATTTTGGCAATTTTCAAGTTGATAAATCTATAAAAACGGATGCAATGGGCAAAGCTACAATTGCATTTCCTACTGACATGCCTGGCGATAAAACCGGAAAATTAAATGTATTAGTTAAAATGTTTGAAGCAAACTATGGTGAAGTTCAAAAAACTGATAGTTTTGATATCGGAATACCAACAGACAAGCCCGCACTAAACGAAAAACGTGCTATATGGAATGTAGTAAACAAAGCTCCTTTGTGGGTAATAGGCTTATACTCAATGGGCTTAATCGCATTCCTCATGTTGCTGGCCTATTTACTATTAAATTTACGTAAGATTTTTAAGTCATAATAGTTTTCAAGTTTATTAAATTCTTTAAATCAACAAAAGTATGAAACAGTTAGCTTTTCTAGGTCGAATCTTATTCGCCATTCCAATTGCAATAATTGGTATTACTCATTTTTTAATGACTCCCGAATTTTTAATAAAACTAGAGCACTCACTAATTCCTAGTAGTTTGTATACTGTATTATTATCAGGAGCTTTGTTAATAATATCTAGTATTTTTATTGTGTTAAATAAATATGTAAAAGTAGCATGTTTGTGGCTTGCCACTATGTTATTAATTGTGGTTACAACCATCCACATACCTAACTTATTTTATCCTGAGTTATTTAACATGGCATTAATGGAAGTTTTACAAGATACCGCATTAATGGGCGCTTCCTTAATGATTGCTTTTTATCTAAATAATGAAAAAAAAGCGGAATAATTAAACTTAAATAAACTGCTATCAAAACTCGACAGCCATGAAAAAAACATATTTAGTTTTGTTGTTTTTTGCATTTACAATTCAATCATTCGTTTTTGCACAAGTTGATCAATCGGAAGAAGTACAAGTAATTGAACATTTGGGCGATACACTACCAATGGATTTGAAATTTACAAATGATAAAGGTGATCCGGTAACACTTAGACAATTAATCAATAAACCAACCATTTTATCATTTGTATATTTTGATTGCCCTGGTTTATGCAGTCCTTTGCTCGAAGGAGTTGGTTCTGTAATTAAGAAATCGGACATGGTGTTAGGCAAAGATTATCAGGTTATAACTTTCAGTTTTAATTTTAGAGACACACCTGAAAAAGCAAAAGAAAAAAAGAATCGCTTTGTTGAAAGATATTCAGCAGGTAATGGCGATGGTTGGATTTTTTTAACAACAGACAGCGCTACTATTTATAAAATAACACATGCCACAGGCTTTATTACCAAAGCTGTAGGTTTCGATTTCATTCATCCTTCGGCCATTATAGCTGTAAGTCCACAAGGCAAAATTACACGTTATTTGTATGGAATTTCGTTTTTACCTATGGATGTAAAATTGGCAATTGCTGAAGCAAACGAAGGAAAGGCACGTCCTACCATTCAAAAAATAATGTTAATGTGCTACAGCTATGACAAAGACAATCAACGCTTTGGATTAGATGTAACCAAAATAATTGGAACAGTAATTGCATTTTTCCTATTACTGTTTATAATAATTTATTTAATTAGACCCCGCAAAAAAAACAAAAACTCCGAATTATGAGTAAAGAAGTAGAAAGCGAAAAACATGTGAGTTATCTCGATTATCAAGGTAAATATAAAGGAATTTTTGGTTGGATTTTTTCCACCGACCATAAACGAATAGCATTATTATATCTGTATTCAATCGTAACCTTTTTCTTTGTAGGAGCAATTCTAGGATTGGTTATGCGGTTCGAATTGGTAGCACCTGGCGAAACCATTGTAAAACCACAAACTTATAATGGTTTATTTACGGTTCACGGTGTAATAATGATTTTCATGGTAGTTATACCTGGATTATCAGCCATATTTGGTAATTTTCTATTGCCATTGCATATTGGCGCCAAGGATGTGGCTTTCCCTAAGCTCAACCGCTTTTCGTGGTGGATTTTCATTGCAGGGAGTATAATGGCAATTCTCACTCAGTTTTTACGCCAAGGACCACCCGATACTGGCTGGACATTTTATGCACCCTATTCAACATCAACTGGCACTAGCGTAATTTTGGCTACTTCGGCAGCTTTTGTACTTGGATTTTCGTCCATTTTAACTGGGTTAAATTTTATTGTTACCATACATCGTATGCGAGCTCCAGGAATGAAGTTTTTCAATATGCCATTATTCCCATGGTCCATTTATGCTGCCTCGTGGATTCAGTTACTTGCGACTCCAGTTGTTGGTATTACTTTAATAATGTTGATTTTTGAACGTTTATTCGGAATTGGTTTCTTCAATCCCGAATTAGGAGGCGACCCTCTCCTTTTCCAACATTTATTCTGGATTTATTCGCACCCTGCAGTTTATATTATGATTTTACCAGCAATGGGTGTAATAACTGAAATTATTCCTACATTTTGTCAACAGAAAGTATATGGCTACAAGGCAATTGCTATTTCGAGTTTGGCTATTGCAGGTGTTGGCTTCTTGGTTTGGGGTCATCACATGTACACTTCGGGCATGAGCGAGCAAGCACGTTGGTTTTTCTCACTCCTTACTTTTATAGTGGCTGTGCCTAGTGCTATCAAAGTTTTCAATTGGATTTTTACTATGTACAATGGCTCTATCGATTTGAAACCACCATTTTTATATGCTTTATTTTTTATATTCTTATTTATTATCGGTGGAACTACAGGATTAATTTTAGGATCAGTAGCAACTAATATTCAAGTACACGACACTGCATTTATTGTGGCGCATTTCCATTACATCATTTTTGGAGGTATGGGATTTGCATTTTTCGCTGCAATACATTTTTGGTTTCCAAAATTTTACGGTACTATGTACAATATTAAACAAGCTAATTTTGGAGCAATTTTACTATTTATTGGTTTTAATTTATTGTATTTCCCGCAGTTCATTATTGGATATCAGGGCATGCCACGTAGGTATTACGACTATTTACCACACTTTCAGTGGGCACAAGTGCTTTCAACTGTAGGAGGCGTAGTTTTATTCATAGCGCTGATTGTAATGGTTACCAATTTGGTTAAAGGTGCCAAAAGAGGTGCTCCTGCTCCTGCTAACCCTTGGAATGGTTCAACCTTGGAATGGACAATTCCTTCGCCACCATCATTAGAGAATTTCGACACTGACCCTGTTGTAAAAAAGAATCCGTACGAGTACAATTGAGAAATTAGAAATTAGAAGAAATTAAAGAGTGTTAATAATATGAGCAATCACGAAAATCACACACATGTACATCGCGACGATGAAGCCCAAAAGTTGGGTATGTGGCTTTTTATATTTACTGAACTATTGTTGTTTGGCGGCTTATTTTTGGTATATTCCATTTTCAGAATGCAATATCCTGAAAATTTTCATGAGTCAAGTTTGGAGTTAAGTGTAACTCTTGGAGTGACCAACACGGTAATTTTATTAGTAAGTAGTATGTCGGTTGCTATCTCGCTCACTGCCGTTCAGAAAAATAATTATAAACTTGCTAAATGGATGCTTCTACTAACAGTAGCATTGGCACTAGCATTTATGGTGAACAAGTACTTTGAATGGGGTGCCAAATTTCATCATGGACTTTATCCTGGCTCTGAACTTATGCATCTACTCGACAGAGGACATCATTTGTATTTTGGCTTGTACTTTTTCATGACAGGGTTGCATGCTTTACATATTATAATTGGTGTAATATTGCTTTTGATTAGTTATGTAAAAATTCAAAAAGGTAAAATCCAGTCGGATAATTTCATGCACCTTGAGAATGCAGCACTCTATTGGCACTTGGTCGATTTAATTTGGATTTTCTTATTCCCATTATTGTATTTAATTTCTTAAAAGTCTATTAATATGTCAGAAAACACACATCATATTACACCCTACAGAACACTCGGAATTATTCTGTTGATTCTTCTATCGCTAACATTTGTAACTATAGAAATTACATCAATTCATTTAGGTGCTTTAACTGTAACAGCAGCATTACTAATTGCTGGTGTAAAAGGTTTTTTAGTTTTGTCGTATTTTATGCATTTAAAGCATGAGAGCTTATTACTCAGAATATTAGTTGCATTGGTTTTTGTGCTATTTGTATTGATCGTGTTAATAACATTTATCGACTATGCATATAGGACTTAGAAGAGAGAAGATAGAAGTTAGGAGTTAGAAGTTAATCCCGATAACTATAGGGATCAGAAGAGAGGAAATTGAGAAAATATAAAAAGCAAAAATACAGTCATTTGACTTTTGTTTTTCGACAATATAAATTTCCAAAAAGATATCAAACAATCAAACATTAAATATATATGTTTAGTAACGCATCAAATTTTGTACAAGGAGTCGACTCGGCATTTGCTATAATTGTTGGCATTTCGGTGTTTTTTCTTATCGCCTTAACTGCTTTAATGATTTATTTTGTAGTTAGATACAACAAAAAACGACATCCAAAAACAGTTTATGTAAAGGATAACCCTTGGCTCGAAGCAACGTGGATTGCAATTCCACTAGTAATTGTACTATATATGTTTTATATAGGTTGGGAAGGCTTTTTACCTATGCGCCAAGTGCCCGACAATGCTATGAAGGTAAAAGCCATAGGTAAAATGTGGGTTTGGGAATTTGAATACGAAGGCAATAAAGTATCGGATACACTAATGTTACCAATTAGCAAAGCTGTTAAAATTGATCTGGTTTCAACAGATGTGTTGCATGGTTTTTCGGTTCCTGCATTTCGTATTAAAGAAGATGTAGTGCCCGTAAAGAAAAACTACACATGGTTTATGCCTGGCGAAATTGGAGAGTTTGATTTGTATTGTACAGTATATTGTGGATTAAGCCATTCCTACATGCATTCAATTGTAAAAGTTGTACCCGTAGATGAGTTTAATAAATGGTTAGCGGCTCTTCCTATCCGTAAAAAGGACGATAGTAAAGGACGAAAAGTTTTGGAAAAAAATGGTTGTTTAGCTTGTCACTCTATTGATGGATCAAAACTAGTTGGACCAACATTTAAAGGCTCATATGGTTCAAAAATTAAGGTTAAAACGAATGGTGTTGTTCGCGAAATTGTGTTCGACGACAAATACCTCGAGACTTCAATATATGATCCAAATGCGGATATTTCGGGCGATTATCCTCCAGGATTAATGAAATCGTATAAGGATGCTATAACAAAAGAAGATTTAGTATTGATAAATGATTATCTGAAAACTTTGAAATAGAATCAAGGACAACTGACGACAGACAACTGTCAATAAAAAGAAACATGACAAATAACTCATTCAGCACAGTGCTGAAATTAATGAAATTAAAAGTATCAGTGGCAGTAACATTTACTGCCATTGCTGGCTATATTATATTCAGTCATCAACTAAGTATTGATATTCTATACTTAATGGTAGGTGTTTTATTGTTAGCAAGTGGTTCAAGTGCGTTAAATCAAGTGCAAGAGTCTCCTTACGATGCCATTATGTCTCGCACATGCTTGCGTCCAATTCCATCGGGTTTGCTATCGAACAAACAAGCATTTATATGGTCGGTTCTCTTTATTGTAACTGGGTCAACAATTCTTTACTTTGCAATCGGAAGTACTCCAATGCTGTTGGGTTTATTTAATGTGCTTTGGTACAATGGCATTTACACGCCACTGAAACGAATCACAGCTTTTGCAGTAGTGCCAGGCTCATTAGTTGGAGCAGTGCCTGTATATATTGGCTGGACAGCTGCAGGAGGCTCCATTAGCGACACCACAATACTTTTCGTAGGACTTTTCTTATTTATTTGGCAAGTGCCCCATTTCTGGTTGCTCATGTTAAAATATGGCGACGAATACCAACAGGCAGGTTTTAAAACCATTACCAATTCAATAAATGCTTTTACTCTACCCAAAATTATTTTTGTTTGGGTGCTTTGTACATCGTTCAGTTCGTTGATAGTACCACTTTTCTTGAAAGAACTCAGTTTATGGTTCTTTCTAATGGTATTTTCATTAAATTTAATTTTCATTTCGCTGTTTGTTCAAATGGCATTTAATTCCGAAAAAACAATTTCATTCAAACGTTCATTTATCGGTATAAATGTTTATATGATGGTTTTTATGCTGTTTTTAATCGCATTTCATTTGATTTAACAGCAATATTAATCATTTTTAGGCCACTAGAATTCAAGTAATCAACACTTTAAATATTATTACTAACAAAATACATTTTACTGTTTTGATATTTCAAAAAAAGACATTATCTTTGCACTCGCTAAAGTAAAAAAAATGGCTGCGTAGCTCAACTGAATAGAGTACCACACTACGGATGTGGGGGTTACAGGTTTGAATCCTGTCGCGGTCACAAAATGATTTTTAATCAATTGAATATCAATCAAATAAAAAACCCGCATTTGTATTACACATACAAATGCGGGTTTTTTATTTCAAAATATTCACTAGAACGTATAGTTTCTTTTGTATTTTGCTAATGTCAAGTATTACTTTCCAAAACTTTTAGTTTCACAATTATTCATATCATCAATAACATTGTAAATTACTGCCCCTTTATAATCTGATTTGTAGATACTATTGTTCTGAACATTGTTATAAATTGCTATAGTTTTACCCGTCATATCAATCATTTTGACTGTGGCATTTCCGGTTAAACCAGTGATTGTAAATCAACCTTTCAGCGAATTGATTTTGATAGCAGCATTGTTTGTATCGGATATTATTGTACTAAAATCGGGAAATGTAACAATTTTAAGACATTAGGAAATGATTCCAATAATAGTAACAGGAGTTTGCGAAATTCAAATATATCGTTTTAAAGTTTCAAGCAATTTTTCTTGCTCAATAGGTTTGGTCAAAAAATCGTTCATTCCAGCAGTTAAACATTTTTCGCGTTCTTCTTGTAATGCACCTGCTGTGAGAGCTATGATGGGAGTTGGCATATCCGAATTTCTCTCCAATTTCCGTATTTCTTTGGTAGCATCTATACCATCCATTTCGGGCATTTGCATGTCCATAAGCACTAAATTTGGTAATTCATCTTTCCATTTGGCAATGGCCTCAATTCCATTTTCGGCTTCAATAATTGTAACATTAGGAATAAGTTTTGTAAGCAAAAATTTAACGAGCAACATATTCATAGATACATCTTCGGCAACAAGAATTTTTGTGGTTCTGGTAGTTATATCATTTGAAACGTTATGAGTTATGCTTATTGGCTGTATAGGAGCTTTTATGTTTTTTAAATAGTTGTATAATTCTTCCGACTTCACAGGCTTGGTAAGCATAAATTGCACCTGGTATTCTTCACACTTTTTATGCAATTCAGCATCGTCCGACGAGGAATGCAGCAGAATTATTGGGAGTTGATCGACCGTAAGTTTTAACTGCTCGCGAATGTACTGAATGGTTTCAATTCCATCCATTTCAGGAATGTGATAATCGCAAATAAAAACATCAAAATAGCTGTCTGCACGTAGGGTGTCTATTGCTTGTTTTCCGCTTTCAACACATACGCTTTGCAAGCCCCAGTAAGCCAAGGTGTGGTCCAAAATCATACGGTTATGCATATTATCGTCAACCACCAAGCAGCGATGTATGGCTTTCATAGCTAAAGCTTGCGGCTGTTCGGCATACTCAATTTTTGTTTCAACTTCGAAACTAAATGTAGTGCCAAAACCTGGCTCGCTATCAATTTCAATTTTGCTGTTTAGTTTGTTTGCAATCATTTGCGATATAACAAGACCCAAACCTGTACCGCCATATTTTCGGGTTACACTACTGTCGGCCTGACTAAACAGTTTAAACAATTTGCTACGTTGTGTATCCGAAATACCAATGCCAGTATCCCGAACCGAGAAGGTGAATTTTCCGCAGTTGCTATTGGTATTTTCATAGCTAACTTTTAATTCAATTTCGCCTTTTTCGGTAAATTTCACGGCATTTCCCATCAGGTTTGCTAAAATTTGCTTTAACCTTACAGCATCAGTGTAAGCATAACGGGGAATATTCGGTGCAATGTCGAGCAAAAGTTCTAATTTCTTTTTATCGGCCGAAAACTTAATAATATCGGCACTCTGATTAAGTAAATCAATTATATCTATTTTTATTATTTCGAGCTCCATCATACCGGCTTCTATCTTCGAAAAGTCGAGAATGTCGTTAATTATCCCAAGCAAATTTTGTCCCGAAGCATTGGCATTTTTCACATACTGAAACTGAACAGCTGTGAGCGGCGTACTTTGAAGCAATTCGGTAAAACCAATTACACCATTGAGTGGCGTACGAATTTCGTGACTCATGTTGGCCAAAAACTCCGATTTTGCCTTGTTGGCTTGCTCTGCAATGGTTTTAGCATTACGCAGCTCACTTTCGGATAGCTCCAATTCTTTGCGTGCATTATTAATAGTTCGTATTATTGATGTAAATAGAAATACGATGATAATAATCACCAAAAGCAAACTTCCAATTATTATCAGGTTCGACTCGTTCTGACTCTTCCAAAGTGTATCGGTATTAATCGAAAAAACAATTCCTGTTTTTTTACCCAATATATTTATTGGATAGAACGAAGAATATGCATTTATGCTTTCACCAAATTCGATAACATGTTGCTCGCTACTTGCCAGATTACTGTTCAGACTTCTGCTAAATTCAATATTCGCTTTGGTTTCGAAAGTCAATTTTTTCGACACGGGGTTGTGTTCGCTGTAATTTACCAACAGGATATTGCTTGTACTATCAATAGCCCAATACCAAGAATTTTTTCCGACATAAAACTTATCGAAATTCGAAGCTATAAAGCTTTGCATATCAAGGTCGAAACAAATATTAGCCACTACTTGTCCCTGAAAATTACGAACAGGTTGAATGTAGGTAGTATTATCATCTTTTTCGCGTAGCTGTGGCTGGCTTTCCAACTGTTGAGGGGTTTCGAACTCAATTGGTGGTGTTACTGTAAAATAATTATCGGTATTTCGTACAAATCTTCGATAGCTTTGGACAGAATAAACGGTAACGCCCGAAACAAGCATTTGATTTCGCGAATAAAACCGACGGATACGTTTTATCTCATCGTCGATATATTTATTGCGTATATCCGACGAAAACAAATCGGGATTCGGGTGTAGAAAATACTGAAACTCGCGGTTGGCAAATTCAAATTTTGCCGATTCTTCGAAATCGGCAGAAGCACTCTCAATGCTTTTTCCGCAGAGAATAATTTGTTTGTTGATAAAATCGGCTGTTTCCTTTCGTTGCTTTTTACTCAGTTCTATGAATTGCCAAACAGATAACGAAATAAATACAACTATTAATAATATAGGATAATAAAGTTGTTTCTTCATAAAATAATTTCGACTAAATACCAGTTCAATTCAGGAATTCGTACGGCAATAACAGTTGCCTTTTCGCCATTAAATTCTGTTTCAATTACTTGTTTATTATTTTTTAAAATTTCGGCAGCAATTGTACGAACATTCGCTTCGCGGCTCAAAGCTAAATTATAAAGTTCCTTCCGATAGGTATCCTGCTTGATTGTTTCTATGTATTTATGGTCGAATAAAGGAGGAAAAGAAAGCAGATTAATCACATCTTCCTGAGCGGTTACAATAGCGCCATTATTATCAATAATCATAACCATGGAGCCTATACTATCCTGCAAATAGCGCTGAGTAATGGTATTAATGGTAACGTCGATACCTGGAACACCTACCAACTCTTCGTTGTAATAAACGGGTGCGATGGCCGAAACCATCCATCCACGGCCAGCAGGATCCACATAAGGTTCGTTTACCCAAAGCGATTTCCGCTCCGGATTGTGCTCAAAATCAGCCAGATAGTAAAAATTAAATGCTGGAATATCCATTTTTGCTTCGTACTGCGATAACACATCAAAAAATGGATAAATACGATTGAAGGAGTATTTATCGTTGTAATAAAGCTGAACAATTTCAGGGTATTTTTTTACAAGAATTTTAAAAACAGAGTCGATTGGTTCTGTAAAGTAAACAATATTTTTAATTTTTTGATCGACAGGTACAAATCCTGATACGAAAATAGCCGAACCTCCATCGTCGATGGGTTTTGTAAATACACCATTAGCGGCAAGTTGATATTTGTCTGTTTTTATTGTCGGTAGTATTTTACTTTGATTGACGTATAATTCTGTAATTTCCTTTCCCAACATTTCAACCTCTAATCGAATATTCTTAAAGTCGTTATCAATTTGTGTAGCTTTGGTGCTTAATTGTTCTAACTTTAATTCAGTATCAGGTTTTGTACAGCTAAAAAACGAAATTATTATTGTTATCAAAACAGCTATTGTGCTAATTATCTTTCTCATAAGGTATTTTTTTATAAGTTATTACAGCGAAACAGCAAATGCCATGTAGAATTTATTACTATTGGGGTTAGCTGCCAAGGTAAGTTTAAGAGGTAATGAAAAATGTTCGGTAATTTTCAGTGCTTTTTTGGCACTAACACCAACATTGATAAATGCAAACTGCGAACTGCCGTAAAGCAAACTTTCAGTTGGAGTAAAACCTGCAAATACATTGTAGTTGATATCTTTCAAAGTGCCTAAATAATTAACTTCAATATAAACCGATTTGTTTAATTCAGTGGCATTTGAAACCTTGGGGTCGATAGCAGTACCATAAATAATCATTCCACCATATACATTGAAAGGGATTTTTTCGGAGCCATTGTAGCTCAAACCCAACTCGGCAGCATGACCGGTTTCCGCTTTTTTGAAGTTAAAATAATCGGGATTTAGACCTACATAATCGGGAAAATACAAATCTACGAACTGAAGTGAGAAATCTTTCAGCGTATATTTAGCATATATGTCAATTTCTTTGAATCCACCAGCCAGTTCGTAGCTACCCCAAGTTCCTAAGGTAAAACCTTTATAACTAAGTTCTCCCCAAGGCTGCAAAGCCGGTAAAGTGCCTTGTGGCAATCCACGCCATAGATACGAAGATGTTAAATCGGCACCAAACGATATGTTAAGTTCGCTTTTGCCTTGTGCCTGAATGCTTCCAACGATAAAAGCTATGAATAGCAAGATTTTTGATTTCATACGTTTAAATTATAAAATAAATAATTTTATTAAAATGTTTTAAATGCAAATATAAATCATTTAATACAAAAAAAGTGCTATTTCGAAAAATTATTTACAAAAGAAATATGATACGTAAATAATACGATTCATCATTTTACAAAAGTAAACGATAGATATTATACTGACTGTAAGTGATTTTGTATAAATGATGTCGTATTTATTGGAATTATTCTGTCATATTTAATCCTTTTAATAAGTAATTATACATTTTATAATCAACTATTTAATTATTAAAAAACTAGTACGGAAGAGGATATATTATATTGAAAAATAAAAAAATATTTTTTCATTTCAATTTTATGATGTATTTTTGCACATATTATAGCGCAATGTGCATAAAACAAAATTAATACACAATAAAATATTTCCATGAACACCATTATCATCAACAGTTTCGACGAATTTAATGCTTTTGTAGGCAAGGAATTAGGAGTTTCGGATTACATTCAAATCACCCAAGAACAAATCAATATTTTTGCAGATGCTACGCTTGATCATCAGTGGATACATGTGGATGCTGAACGTGCAAAAACCGAAAGTCCTTTTAAAACCACCATTGCGCATGGTTATTTAAACTTATCGGTATTGCCACACTTGTGGGAACAAATAGTGGATGTGCGTAACTCGCGACTCACGGTGAATTATGGTATCGAAAAACTGCGGTTTATGCAAGCAGTTACAGTAAACAGTCGTGTTAGAGTACGTGCTAAATTACAATCGTTGGTAAACTTACGTGGCACTTCAAAAGCGGAAATTTTTGCAGTACTTGAAATTGAAGGAAGTAAAAAACCAGCTCTCGAAGCGAATATCGTTTTTCTGTATCATTTTGTGGAGTAGAGACGACGGACAACGGACGACAGAAAAAAAACCGCGAAGCAAAATGAATTGCTTCGCGGTTTTTTTGTATCAATAATTTTAAAAATGACTACAACATAATTTTTTGAGTCAATTTACCTGAACGTACTACATACATACCACCTTTAAGGTTAGCAATGCTTATTTTGCCATTTTCAACAGCCGAAGTTTGCACTTTGCTACCAACTGCCGAGAAAATCTCAACTGTAGAACCTTCAACTACATTTTTAACTAATAAGTTTTTACCAGATACAACTACTTCAAGTTTTGAAGCGGTTGGAGTGTTTAAACCTGTATTATTAGCTAATCCAAAATATAATTCATCCCATATTACAGTTGCACCATTATAGGTTCTGATTTGAAATGAAAATTGAGTAGCATTAGCTGGGGGAGTAAATGAAAACGTATAAGTATTCCAATCTCCTGTTCTGTTATCAATTAAATAACCATTAGTTCCATTTCCACTAGTACCACTTGCAGGCTGGTTGTTTCCACCAGGACCCTTTAAACCTAAAGAATCTGTGGAGGTCATTGACCAATAAGTTGTAGTTGTTGCACCGACTGCACTTGTAATCCAGTTACACCATGTTCTAGAATCTGTACCATCACCTGCTGTTACTTTATATTTAAAAGATATTTTGTATTGTTTTGATGTATCAAAAGGTCCTGGAACACTTTGAGTAACTGAGAAAGTTCCTGTTGCTGCAATTTGCAATGCACTTCCACTTCCAGTTCCTGTTGTAGAACTTTGAGTAACAGTTCCAGTTGTACCTAAAGTCCAACTATCAGGTTTGCCAGCAGTCCAATTTTCAAAACTTGGGTTTATTAATAAGTTTTGTGCTCCAGCAAACATCGCACAAACCACAAACGATAATAAAAAAGTAATTTTCTTCATTTTCTAATTTTTTAATATGAATAATATGAATTTATTTTTCGCAAAGATAATGTATATTTATTACAAAAACAATACGATTTGAACGATTTAGTGTTTCGAAAAATGAAATTGCTAAATAAATGGTGTTTTAAGGCAAATTGAATCAATATTTTGCAGATAAAATACTAACTTTGCACTATTAAAAAAATATTTCAAAAATGAGCAAACAACTCTCAATAGCTTTGGTGGCACACGATAACCGCAAAGCTGATATGGTAGAATGGGCAATGCACAATGCCGAATTACTATCAAAACATAAATTAATTTGCACAGGCACTACTGGGGGGCTGATATTGAACGCCTTAAAAGAAAAAGGAATAGACGCAGATATAACTTGTATGAATTCAGGACCAATGGGTGGCGATGCCGAAATTGCAGCTCTAGTAGTACGAAAACAAATAAATCTGGCCATTTTCCTAATCGACGACCTCAATGCACAACCTCACGAAGCGGATATTCAGATGTTGTTGCGTCAGTGCCGTGTACATAATGTGCCAATTGCTTGTAATCGTTATAGTGCCGATTTAATGATAACAAGCACATTATGGGATAGCAACGATTATGTGCCTGCAATTCCTCGTTATATTAAGTTTCAACGCTAAAACTAATTTAAACCACAATTTATTGAACCTCCGCTCGGCTCCTTACTTTACATAAAAGCGTGTAGTGCCGCTCCAAGTGGCACCGGCTTTTAATGTTTGAAAGCCAGTGACTTCGGCTGGTAATGCTAAGTTTGGTGCATTTATAGCCCAAGTTTGTGGCTCGGGGCAAACCCAATCAACCTCTCCCCCATTGTTCCAAAGTGTCCAGTGTTTAAATTGCTTATCAACTTCGTAATACACACTGATATTTTTGGCCTCGTTGGTCAAAATAGCTCCATGATACGTTCTGTCGTTTACAATTAAAGCATTATCAGTGAGTGCTATTTCAATTGGTTTGCCTGTAACGGTCATTCCTTCATTACGTAATTGTTGTTCTTCTTCGGTTAATTCGAGCAAGTTGCCTGTGGGTAAACTACGGTCGGTTAACTCCCATCTATTGCCAACCGATAATCGCAATTTATAATCCGATTTAGACGAATTTTCCATAAATGGCAGTCGAATTGGTGTGTGATAACCTACACCAAGTGGCATGGTATCCGTTCCCATATTTGTAAAGCTCACTATGTGAGTCAATTCGTTATCGGTAAGTATAAACCGAATTTTACAGCAAAACTCATGCGGAAAATCGGTGTAAATTGCATTATTTATACAGTTGGAGCAATAAGTAGCTTCTACTTCAACAGCATCGGGCGAAATCCGTGTACGAGTGATATTAAACACCTCTGACTTGATAATTCCGTGATGGTAATTATTTTGTGCCGGAATAGTTATTGGATATTGATAAGTTTTTCCACCAAAACTGTATTTCCCGTCTTCAATACGGTTGGGTGGAAAAAGCAAAGGCACACCAAAAATTTGCGGACGTGCCCGAAAAGTCTCCATTTCGAGTTCGGTAGGCGTACGCAGAATATCAACCTTGAGCGCTTTGTTATAAAGGCGAATCAAATTAGCTCCTACCGACGGAATTACAACAGCTTCATATACATCAGTTTCCATCAAAACTGCTTCGACACCATGCCACGAAATTTTTTCGATTTTCATTATTCCAATAATTTATTAATGTTTAATGCACAAATATAAGCATTTATTTCAATAATGGTCATGTATAATTTATACTGGCACTTCGGTTATACTTCCATATCTGTGATACTCAAACGTTACACTCTGTTCCTTAACATAATGCAAAAGTTCAAGTCTACCTTCGATAAGTGGTTTTTGCATAGCGATATAGAGCCCTTGTTTAGCAGCATTTTTATAAACATCGATGGATAAGTCCGACGAGCAGGTACGAATTCGTTCATATTTAGTCATCGAAGCAATAAATACCTCTTCGTTCTGAATCAAAACATAACTTGATTTAGCAAGTGTTTTAACTATACTCAATTTTGTATCAGCTGCACACAAACTTACAAACAATGGCGTTTTAGAAATTTTTGCAGCCGCCATCACCAACAATACATCAGTCAAATCATCGTTGGGATATACTCTGAAAAGCATATTTCGCAAAGGCAAATAACGGAAAATATTTTGCTCTCCCATTAAATTATGAATATCACGCTCAACCGATAATTCCTCCTTGTGATTTTTCAAATAACTCAAAACCGACATTTCGTACTTCACTTTATCATCATTTCGAAGTATAGCAGCAGCCGTTTTAAACTCACCTATATCGGTATTATTTGTCAGTTTCATTCCATTCGTCAAATTCGCAATATTAATAAAACAACTCACATAATTTGGACCGCCAGCCTTTACACCTCCACCAAATGCTGAACGTTTCATTCCACCAAATGGTTGTCGACTAACTATAGCACCTGTCATCCCTCTATTAATGTATAAGTTACCTGCTTCAATTTTACTTTTCCAAAGCGCTCTTTCACGCTCATCGAGGGTTTGCAAGCCAGCTGTTAGTCCATATTCGGAACTGTTGGCTAATTCAATAGCATGATCAAAATTATCAGCACAAACCACCGAAAGCATAGGTGCAAACAACTCGTTTACAAATGAATAATTACCAGCTTTTACACCCCATTTCACACATGGTTTAAGTATATAATGGTTTTTATCCACAAATTCGGGCTTTACTAACCACCATTCGCCTGGCTCCAAGTTTTCAATGGCATGTAATAGTTTATCGTTTTCGTTCGTAATCATTGGACCCACATAATTGGCACCATTCCAAGCACTTCCGGTATGTAAACTCATTACTGCATCAGTCAGTTTTTTCTTAAAATCAGAATCGTCATATACCTCTTTTTCGAGAATTAAGAGCGAGCAAGCCGAACATTTTTGTCCAGCATTACTGAATGCGGATGTAACAATATTCTGAATAGCATGATCGCGATCAGCTGCTGCACTTACTATCATGGCATTTTTACCTCCTGTTTCGGCTGAGAGCGGACAAGTAGGATTATTTTCGAGCAAGCGGAATGCGGTATCGGTTCCACCAGTTAAAATAATATGTTTAATTGAAGTGTGTGCAGTAAGGTAATTCAGTGGCTCACGACCATGCGTACACACAATCTGAAGCGCATCTTTGGGAACGCCAGCATCCCAGAAACTGCGTGCAAATTCCCAAGCTATCGGCAAAGCCACCGTAGCTGGTTTCAGAATAACAGTATTGCCACCTGCCAACGCCGCCGCTACGCCACCCACAGGAATAGCCAACGGAAAATTCCAAGGTGGAATAACCAATACGATACCTTTTGGACTAATTTGAACTGAATTAAGAGCAGTAAAAGTTTCCATGCTAAGCGGATAATACCGACAAAAGTCAATCGCTTCGGAGGTTTCAACATCGCCTTCGGCAAAGGTTTTACCAGTTATAGCCGTCATACAACCAATTAAATTACCACGTCGGGCAGCCATAATGTCAGCTGTTTTGAACAATATTTTTTTACGTTGTGCTAAAGTTGATTTTCGCCATTTCGAAGCATCTGTTTCGGCAGTCTGCACTAAGAGTTTTACTTGTTCCAAATTCATAAGCCCGGCTTTGCAAACACAAACTTCTACATCCGAACTACGATCAAAATAACTATGTTCTTTTTCTGCCTCATATTGCATATCACCAATTTGTACAGGCACAACTAAAGGCAAATCTCCAGCACTTTTCATCCATTTTTTCCGAATATCTTCGGCCCATTGCTTATTTGCCCGCAAATCGAAATTAGTATCGGGCTCATTGTGGAAACTTTTAGGGTTTGTCAAATTCGCTTCTGTATCAGTTAAGCGGTTTTGCTTTCTGTTCGACGCTGATTTCAGCTTGTCTTTCATTAAAAACGCTTCTTCAAATTGTTTCTTGAGAAACACCCAATGTTCACTTCCAACTTTGAGATTAAATGAATAACTTAAAAAATTATCAACCCCCGTATTTTCATCCAATCGGCGCACCAAATACGATACTGCATTCAAAAAACTTTCGTCCTTTACAACCGGAGTATAAAGTATTATCTGACTTCCCAACTTACGCATAACTCGCGGCAAATGATTGGCCATACCTTCGAGCATTTCAAAAGTAATATAATGTTCTACTGCATTCTGACTTGCAAGCATATAAGCATAACCAATGCTAAAAAAATTATGCGAAGCCACACCTACATGCATCGCTTGGGCATTTTCGGGCAAAAGAGCACGTTCCAACAAACGCAAATAGTTGGCATCAACTTTTACTTTGGTGTCCAGTATTGGGTTTTCCCAACCTTTGAGCGACGATACAATGCTTTCCATCTGTAAATTAGCACCTTTCACCAATCGCATTTTTATTGGAGCACCACCAGCTTCGAATCGTGCTTTGGCAAAGTTTAATAATTGCGTCTGAAAATCCCATGCATCGGGCAAATATGCTTGCACCACAATACCTGCTTTGTAGTTTTTAAATTCAGGCAAATTCAAAACCGACATAAACACATCGAGCGTAAGTTCAGTATCCTTGTACTCCTCCATATCTAGGTTTACAAACTTCGGATTTTTTTCACCTTTTTCATCAATAAAAGGGTGGAGCATTGCCTGACGGTAAATTCGGGTGAGCCTTTGGCACAAATCTTCCTTATTTTGGGCGTAATTTAGTGCATTTATTTGTGCATAAATACCCGATATTTTTATCGAAATATAGTTAATGCGTGGATCTGTTAATGCTTCGAGGTAATGTTCAAAACGATGATTTGCTTCGCCATCACCCAATACTACTTCACCCAATAGGTTTACATTCTGACCAATATGCTGCTCGTAACGAGCGTTTAAATGCTTATTAAGCAAACTAGGCTTTTCATTTATAATAACCCTTGCAGTGTCGGTTCGCAACCGTTGTTTAAACATTGGCACCGAAATAAAATCGAACCAATAACCAAATGATGTAAACAATTTTAATAAAAAAGCATCCGATGAACTAAAAAATTCAGGCACTCCATATTTTTCAATTAGCAGCTTCATGCGCATTGCTAATTTCTTATTACTTCGTATCTGCGACGATTCGTCCAACATCTTGGACAACAAAATTTTGTCTCCAGGATTCTGAATTAATATCGCATATTTTTTTTGCTCTTTTAATTCATCTTCAGTTATTTCTAACTCAGACTTTTCGAGAAAATCTTGTCCCCAATCAATAACATCAAGTGCGCTAATAGGTTTTTCCATAAAGTAAAATAAATGATTTTAGATTTTGGGGCGAAAGATAATTGTTTTTTTTTGAATTTCTGTATTTTTATTTAATTTTCAAACAAAAAAAAGCCGCAAATAATTTGCGACTTTTAATTTAAAATTTGTAATCTATTGATTATTATTTAGCTGGAGCTGGTTTTGCAGCAGCTTTTTTTCCTTCTGAGCAACATGCTTTTGAATCAGCTTTCTTACTGTCTTTGCAGCAATCTTTTGAATCGCCTTTTGCTTCACCCTTACAAGCTTTGTCGCCACTTTTAGCGCCATCTTTGCAGCATTCTTTTTTTGTTTCAGCTTTTTTAGGAGCTGCAGTTTGTGCCATTACTGTTGTTGATACAAACATAGCAACTAGTGCTAGAATAAAAATGTTTTTTTTCATGATTGTTTTTTTTTTAATTTATTTGAAATTGGAAAATTGTTTGTTTTTTAAAACTCTGTGTTAAAAACAAATTCAGTTCTTAGCTATTAACGTAGAAGTATAGTTTTTGTTTTGACCATTTTATCTCATTAACAATTAGACACCATCTGTTTTGAACTTTTATGATTACGGGGTAAAAATACAACATTGTTGCAATTTTAGACAATAATCAATATCAAATTTTGAATTTTTAGCAAGATGAATGCATTATTTTGGAAGTTCTAATACTTCCACTTTGTAATGTAATTTTTCGATGGCTTGCTTTAACAAAATCTAATTATCTCGGTTTATTGCCCATCGGAATCCAACATAGAGCTTGCGTCCATGTAGCGGACCCCAAACCATGGAAGCGTCAAAATCGGCACTTCCGGGATTAGCTACATCGATAATTGGATTTTTTTGAACAAAATTAGTTAAGTTCTCACCACCCACATAAATGGACCAGGTACGGAAATACTTTGTAATCTGCCCATTCATAACGGTATATGGTTTGTAAGTTTTCTCCCATATCGGATTAGTGCTATCCGGATCGGGCAATCGGCCACCACCATTTATCTGTGCTGTATAATCGAACTGCCACTTTTTTAGAGGTGTTTGATACGATAGGGTAAGCAGACTTTTTGATTTTGATGTCAATGGTTTATCACGCAAAATACCCGCAATCGTTGTTTTTACGATATTTAACCGATGCGCCAAATTTACCGACAAGCCTTTCAGAATTTCCGAACTGGCTTCCACCTGCAGGCTGTGCGAAAAAGATGTACCGTCCAGATTCGAAAACATCACCTTGTGAGGGTCCGAATCCATATCGGCAACTACCTGTTGATTAAAATGAGTATAATACCATTCAGCACTCAGCGTAATTTCTTTTTCGGCTATGTCCAGATCGAACATGGAGCTTACACCATAATTCCATGCATTTTCCATCTTTAAATCGGGCGCAATCACCAAGCTACGATTACCGGCCAATAAATTATTGTACTCGGCAAAAATATTGGGCGATCGATATCCTTTTCCAACCGAGGCACGTACTAACACCTTTTCGGTCAAACTGTATTTTAAGTGTACACGTGGAGTTATCAAGGCACCAAATAAACTGTTGTAATCAGCTCTCAATCCGCCCATTATCTTTAGTTTATCGGTATGATTATAAGTATATTCACTGTAAATGCCGGTTATAATTTCATTTTTCAGAAATGGGTTTACCGAAATGTGAGGCAAAGTTTCCTTATATTGGTCCATTGTAGCATTCAAACCCGCTGTCAGACTATGGCTTTTGGTCCATTGTGTTTGAAATATCAAATTCGAGAACAAACTATTCTGTTTCCCCGAATAGGATTTCAGACCATACTCCGAAAGCTGATTATGAATTGACCCACTGACAATTAATGCTACACTTGTGGCTGTTTCCGGATTTATAACATAGCCATTTTTCAGAAAGAATTCAACCCGTTCCGATTCAATGCCAATTTTATAATTTCCATTTATCTGCCCACCATGTCGGGTTTCGGAAAGTGCACGTATAAATGCCTGTGAAACATAATTTTTATTTTTATAATACCATCTGTTTATAAAATTTGTTTGCTTCACCATAGGCATATCCATGTAATTGTCTCTGTTTTCGTCCAGACTGATAAACTCATCGCTGGCATGCAGAAAAATACCGGTAGAGAGTTTACTGTTCAGTTTAACTGAAGCATTCAGGTTCGACTCTACCCTACCCGCATCGCTTGCAAACAGATTGAAAGCAACTATCTCGCTTAACTGTGGCTTTTTAAACTCCACATTTATTTGACCCGTGATGGCATCGTATCCATTTACGACCGATGCAGCCCCTTTGGACACCTGTATGCTTTCCATCCATGGACCCGGAATGAATCCCATGCCATAAGGAGCTGATATACCCCGCAGATTGGGGATATTCTCAGTAAGCATTTGCACATACGTACCCGGCAAGCCTAATAGTTTTATTTGTTTGGCACCAGTTGCTGCATCGCTGTACGATACATCCACCGAAGGATTGGTTTCGAAACTTTCGGACAAATTACAACAAGCCGCCTTACACAATTCAGCAGCCGTTATCTTTTCGGTATTAAACATAACCGATTTCAATTTTATTGTACCTCTGTTAGTTCCAACTACCGAAACTTCTGATAATTGTATTAAATCATTCAAAACAATGGTTTGAAATATACTTTTGTCCGTTACAATCAATGTATCGCTTTTGTAAGCCACATTACTAAACACAATTTTATTCGAATTTTCATTCTCCACTAATTCAAACTCTCCCAGTTCATTGGTTACAATACCAATATTTGTTAGCACCCAATATACATTTACACCAGCTATAGGGTTACCATTTTTTGTAGTAACCTTACCTTTTACCGACGAAAATAATTGCAACGAGGAGAGCATCATACCAATAAAAAGTATGTATCTCATTTTTAATAATTTATTTGAAATTAAAAATAAATATTTTGCTCTGATGATAATGCATCATCAGAAAAAAGCATAACTATTATTTAAAATCAAATTATTAAAACCGATTTAGAGGAAAGTATGTCGCGCCCCGTAGGCAGCGAGAATAAGGGTGGAGCGTGAGTTAGAAAATGATAACTATCTGTAGAAATGCTGAAATCGAAAATGAAAATAACTGTTGATTTCAATAACTGAATGTTGGTAATTTTAGTATTATCAGTTAACGAATCAACAATTATGGGCGTTTCAACGTTTAAACGTAAAATATGGCATCCATCAGTTTGATGATTTACATCCGAACAAGCTATATCTGTATCTATTTCATTTTCATGATTTTCGGATGATTCACAACAATCACTATTCTGATGATGAAAAGAGCTACATGACTTTAAAGTGACCTCTTCAATTCCATGTTCTGAGCAAATGTCGCAACAGAATTTTATAACATTAAAACCCGAACCAGCCACCAAAAAAAATAGTGCCAGCACGAACGAAATTATATGAAGACTTAGTTTTTTCATTGTAATCAACAACAAATATAGGTTGTAAAATAGCGGAATGAAAATATTATACAGTTTTTTAGGTTTATTTTAAAAATTATCGCATTAAAAATTATACATTTGCAGTTCCAAAACTATAAAGTAACACAATAATGAAAACTAGTCGTATAAACCTAATTATATGCACTTTAGCAATAATATCACTTGTTTCGTGTAAACAAAAAACTATTCGAACCATTGAAAAAGCGGATATCGAAAAGTATTATTTAGCTGTTGACACATCAAAAGGTTCGCTAAATTTGGAACTAAATGTTGAAATTCCAGTATGTTTCGACAATAAAAGCATACTCGATACCATTCGAAATACAATTATTAGCAACCTATTTGGCATTGAATATATCAAGTATGCAAACGATTCGATTATTCAGCAGTTTGCGTCCGATTTAAAAAAGGAATATATACTTACGAATGAGCCCATACTGAACGAAATGGACGAAAAATCGCTTTATAGCTTCAACAATGAGCATATTTTGGATGGTTTTTCGTTATTAAACGACGAAAATATTTATTCTTATGGAATAAACCGCTATGTATTTATGGGTGGTGCACATGGATTAAATACAATTAACTATTATAATTTCAATCTGAAAACAGGAAAACTGATTACCGAAAATGATTTGTTTCTAAAAAATACAGTATCAAAACTTACCGATTTAATTAAATTGCGTATTATTGAACAGAGTAATGAAGATAAAGGAATAAAGCCTATCAAAAATTTGGAGAAAACAGATTTTTGGATTGATGCAATTAAGCCAAATGGCAATTTTTATATTACCGATGAAAGTTTGAATTACTTATTTAATCCTTACGAAATTGGCCCTTATTACCTAGGTATAACTGAAGTTCAGATTCCATACGAACGAATGAAAAATATTTTGAAACCTAATGCGACAATTAATTATCTGATTAAAAAAGAAAAAATACCAAATTCAAAATAGCATTACACTTAGTTCCTAGAACTTTATAAACTACATTTTTAAACCTAGAATAGCATTTAACAAATCTATTCTAGGTTTTTTATTTATTAGGATAAAAAAAATACAACAAAATTGTAAACATATCAAAATATATTGTATCTTTGCTTTTAGAAACTCATATTAACGATTTAAAATTCTTCGAAAAGTTTGTGCTTAAAAATCACATATTTTTCAACTAAAGAATATACAAGCCACCAAATAGACATTAAAACACACATTATAAAATAACTGAATTGATTAATAAAGCTCAATAATTAACATTAAATTCTGATTTAAAATTTATGGAACTATTAGATGTATCATTAGTAAACTGGTCGAGAGCGCAATTTACGCTTACAGCCATGTATCACTGGATTTTCGTGCCGCTTACGTTGGGGCTGGGTATTATTCAGGCAATTATGGAAACCATTTATTATCGTACTGGCGACGAAAAGTGGAAGCATGTCACCAAGTTTTGGATGACTCTTTTTGGAGTGAATTTTGCCATTGGAGTAGCCACTGGTATAATTCTCGAATTTCAATTTGGCACAAACTGGTCGAACTACAGTTGGTTTGTAGGCGACATTTTTGGTGCCCCGCTAGCTATCGAAGGCATTTTGGCCTTTTTTATGGAAGCTACATTTATTTCCATCATGTTCTTTGGATGGAATAAAGTAAGCAAGAAATTCCACCTTGTTTCAACATGGTTAACAATTTTAGGAGCTACACTTTCGGCATTTTGGATTTTGGTTGCCAATGCTTGGATGCAACATCCTGTAGGTATGGAATTTAACCCGGACACCGTGCGTAACGAAATGGTAAGTTTTTGGGAAATACTTTCTCCATTTGCTTTGAATAAATTCCTCCACACTGTATGGTCGAGCTGGATAGTAGCTTCATTATTTGTATTGGGTGTAAGTGCTTGGTTTTTAATAAAAAAACGTGATATTGACTTTGCTAAAAAAAGCATTAAAGTTGCAGCAATATTTGGACTTACTGCTTCTATTCTGACTGCATTATCGGGCGATGGATCGGCATACAATGTAGCACAACACCAACCTATGAAATTAGCAGCAATGGAAGGTTTGTACGATGGTCAAAATGGAGCAGAATTAGTAGCATTTGGCGTTTTAAGTAGCGACAAAAAGGCTTACAATGACAGTGTAGATCCTTTTGCGTTTAAAATTGCATTTCCAAAAGCACTGTCGTTGCTTGCATACAGAGATATTAATGCATTTGTACCAGGAGTAAACGACATAATTAAAGGTGGATACGAATCAAAAACAGGTGATAAATTGTCGTTTACCGAAAAACAAGCTCGTGGCAAAGTAGCTTTACAAGCATTAAATGATTATAAAAAAGCATTAGCCGAAAAAGATACAGTAAGTGCTGCAAGTCATAAATCCACATTAATGGCTAACTATAATTACTTTGGATATGGATATCTAGAAACTCCCGAAGAGACTATTCCAAATGTTCCTTCAATATTTTATTCGTTCCACTTAATGGTTATTTTGGGCATGTTTTTCATAGCTCTGTTCAGTGTATTTACATTTATGAGTTTTAAGAAAAATATTATTTTAGAAAAACAAAACTTGTTTTTATGGATTGCATTACTCAGCATTCCTTTAGGCTATGTAGCATCGCAACTAGGTTGGATTGTAGCTGAATTAGGTCGTCAACCATGGACCATACAAGATGTTTTACCATTGAAAGCTTCTGTTTCAGGCCTTTCGGTAATGTCGGTTAAAATCACACTATTCCTTTTCTTGACATTATTTACAGCATTGTTAGTAGCCGAAGTACGAATTTTGGTTAAACAAATTGGAAAAGGACCTCATGAGGAAAGTAAGTAGTTTGCAGTTAGTAGTTTGCAGTTAGAAATTTTAGAAACGCTTAATTTTCAAATAAAAACAATTCAAAAAATAAAATATTATGTTCACATATTCATTTCTTCAACATTATTGGTGGTTTATTATTTCACTTTTAGGTGGAATCCTGACCTTTTTGTTATTTGTACAAGGCGGACAATCAATGCTATTTTCGTTAACAAAAAACGAAGACGAACGCCGAATATTAATCAATGTACTTGGCCGTAAGTGGGAATATACATTCACAACATTAGTTACATTTGGTGGTGCATTTTTTGCTTCGTTCCCGTTGTTTTATTCTACCAGCTTTGGCGGAGCATATTGGGTTTGGATGGCTATTCTATTCTGCTTTATTATCCAAGCAGTATCATACGAATTTCATTCAAAACCAGGCAATACCTATGGTAAAACTACTTATCAAGTATTTCTATTTATTAACGGATTATTAGGTACAATATTGATTGGTGCAGCTGTAGCTACATTTTTTACAGGATCTGACTTTATTGTAAACAAAGGCAACTTAACCAATCAATTAGCACCTGTAATTAGTCAATGGGGTAACGAGTGGCATGGTTTAGAAGCATTATTAAATGTTCGCAATTGGTTACTTGGATTAGCTGTTTTCTTTTTGTCGCGCACGTCGGCTGCTTTGTATTTTGTAAACCGAATAAGCAACGAAAACCTTGAAAAACAATCGCGTAAAGCCGTTTTAGTTAATGCCTTGCCATTCCTTGTTTTTTTCCTTTCGTTTGTAATATGGACTTTATTGGCCGAAGGTTTTGCCATAAATCCAGAAACTGGCGTTGTATTTATGGAGAAATACAAATATTTTTTCAACCTAATTGAAATGCCTGCTGTACTTGTTTTATTCCTGCTAGGTGTAGTTGCTGTACTTTGGGGTATTGGTGGCACTGTTTTCAATAAAAACTTTAAAAAAGGAATCTGGTTTACAGGTGTTGGTACTATTGTTACTGTTTGTAGTTTGCTTTTGCTGGCTGGTTACAATAACACATCGTATTATCCGGCAACACCCGATTTACAAAGCTCACTTACCATTTTCAATTCTTCATCGAGCGAGTTTACACTCACAGCTATGACTATTGTTTCGGTTTTAATTCCATTTGTGTTGGCATATATATTCTATGCATGGCGATCGATGGAAAAAAATCGCACAGATATAGCTGACATCAACAGTGATGATCATGCTTATTAATTGATTACATTAAAAAAAAATTGCATATAAACCGACTTTTGGATTTTTCCTAAAGTCGGTTTTTGCATTAAATATCTTTATTACAACATTTTAAACGAATTCGAAATTTAATTGTGGAAAAATTTCCTTAATTATTGCTTGTTTCGAAACATTTTACTAAATTTGCAGGACTTTTCAATAGATACACACACTATCACTAATTCGCAATATATGAACAAGTTAACATTTTTTGAAATCATAATTATAAACTAAAATAAAAATCTATGTGGTTAATTGATTCATCAATCGGGCGTAAGCTCATTATGAGTATTACAGGGGTTTTCCTTGTATTATTTCTGATTTTTCACGGCACAATGAATTTCGTTGTGTTATTTTCAGCCGATGCTTACAATATGATTTGTGAGTTTTTGGGAGCTAACTGGTATGCACTTGTAGGCACCAAAATTTTGGCATTAGGATTTGTGGTACATATTATTTATGCCATTTATCTTACATTGCAAAATCGTAAAGCGCGTGGCAATGTGCGTTACGAAGTTACAAAATCGCAAAAGGGTGTTAGCAAAGCTTCGCAAAACATGCTTGCATTGGGAGCTATTGTTCTTGGTTTTATGGCCTTACATCTGTATCAGTTTTGGGCAAAAATGCAGTTAGTAGAACTGAGCCACAAAATGGGTTGTCACACCGACGAGAGTTTGCTTGCAACTGCTGCCGATGGTGCTTATTGGATTAAGTATTACTTTTCTCAACCATTGTATTCTATTTTGTACATTGTTTGGCTGGTAGCATTATGGTCGCATTTAACACATGGCGTTTGGAGTGCATTACAAACTGTAGGTGCGAGCAACAATGTGTGGCTTTCACGTATTAAGGTAATTGCAAATATCCTTTCGACTATCATTATTTTGATGTTTATATCCATTCCAGTTTATTTCTTGTTAGGTTTTAGTATTTAATTACTCCTAACTTGTAACTCGTAACTCGTAACTCAATAAAGATTATGGCAAAAAAACAAGATACTACTACGGTAGAAGCACCTCAAATTGATGCTAAAATTCCTGCGGGACCATTAGCAGAAAAATGGAGTAATTATAAAGCACATCAAAAATTAGTAAATCCAGCAAACAAACGTCGATTGGACATAATTGTGGTTGGAACTGGTTTGGCAGGAGCTTCGGCAGCTGCATCGTTGGCTGAACTCGGATTTAACGTATTGAACTTCTGCATACAAGATTCTCCACGTAGAGCGCACTCCATTGCAGCTCAGGGTGGTATAAATGCAGCAAAAAATTATCAGAACGACGGTGACTCTGTTTACCGTTTATTTTACGACACCTTAAAAGGGGGAGATTATCGTGCACGCGAAGCCAACGTACATCGTTTGGCCGAAGTTTCGAATAGCATTATCGACCAATGTGTAGCTCAAGGAGTTCCATTTGCTCGCGAATACGGTGGATTGCTTGATAACCGTTCGTTTGGTGGTGCACAAGTTTCGCGTACTTTTTATGCAAAAGGACAAACCGGACAACAATTGTTGCTAGGAGCTTATTCGGCCCTTAGTCGCCAAGTTGGAAAAGGGGCTGTAAAACTATATTCACGTTACGAAATGCTCGACGTGGTAGTTGTTGATGGTCGTGCTCGCGGTATTATTGCCCGCAATTTAGTTACAGGCAAAGTGGAGCGTTTCTCAGCTCACGCCGTGGTAGTAGGTTCAGGAGGATACGGAAATGCATTTTTCTTATCAACCAATGCAATGACATCGAACGCATCGGCTGCTATTCAGATGTATAAAAAAGGAGCTTATATTGCAAACCCTGCTTATGCACAAATTCACCCTACTTGTATTCCTGTTCATGGCGAATATCAATCAAAATTAACGCTTATGTCGGAGTCGTTGCGTAACGATGGTCGTATATGGGTACCTAAGAAAAAAGAAGATGCTGAAGCTATCCGTGCCGGAAAGAAAAAAGCAACTGACTTGAGCGAAGACGAACGCGATTATTATTTAGAGCGTCGCTATCCTGCATTTGGTAATCTAGTGCCTCGCGACGTAGCTTCGCGTGCGGCTAAAGAACGTTGCGATGCTGGCTTTGGAGTTGGAAATACTGGTTTGGCAGTATATCTTGATTTCTCATCGTCAATTCAACGCTTAGGCGAAGAAACAATTCGTGCTCGCTACGGCAACTTATTCCAAATGTACGACAAAATTGTTGACGAAAATCCATATAAAACTCCTATGATGATTTACCCAGCTATTCACTACACAATGGGTGGTGTTTGGGTTGATTACGAACTACAAACGTCGGTAAAAGGACTGTTCTGTATTGGTGAAGCTAACTTCTCAGACCACGGCGCTAACCGCTTAGGTGCTTCGGCATTGATGCAAGGATTGGCAGATGGTTATTTTGTATTGCCATATACCATTCAAAACTATTTGGCTGATCAAATTCAGGCCCCACGTTTAAGCACCGACTTGCCTGAGTTTAATGAAGCTGAAAAAGCAATGCATACCAAAATTGAAAAAATCATGAAAATTCAGGGCGACCGTACAGTGGATTCAATTCACCGCGAACTTGGATTAGTAATGTGGGATTTTGTAGGTATGGGACGTACCAAAGAAGGTTTGGAACATGCATTGGAACGAATCAAAGAAATTCGCAAAACATTCTGGACTAAAGTTTATGTTCCTGGATTAAGCGCTGATTTGAACGTAGAACTTGAAAAAGCATTGCGTGTAGCTGACTTTATTGAAATTGGTGACTTAATGGCACGCGATGCGTTGATGCGCGAAGAATCGTGCGGTGGACACTTCCGCGAAGAATACCAGACTCCAGATGGCGAAGCCCTTCGTAACGACGAAGAATACTCTTTTGCTTCGTGCTGGAAATTCAATGGCGATGGCGAAGAACCAACATTGCTTAAAGAACCTCTTGTATATGAATTTGTGAAACGTCAACAACGTAATTATAAGGCATAACCCCATGGAAAAAAGTATAAATATAACACTAAAAGTTTGGCGTCAGGCCAGTCCAAAAGTTAAAGGAGAATTTGTTTCCTATAAAATGGACAATGTATCGACCGATAGTTCGTTTCTCGAAATGTTGGACGTTTTGAATGAGCGTTTGGTAAAAGAACGCAAAGAACCAATTGCATTTGATCACGATTGCCGCGAAGGTATTTGCGGTATGTGTAGTTTGTATATCAACGGTCATCCGCATGGAAAAGACGGTGAAACAACTACTTGTCAGCTTCACATGCGTAGGTTCAACAATGGCGAAACAATCACAGTAGAGCCTTGGCGTTCGGCAGCATTTCCGGTTATTAAGGATTTAATGGTCGACCGTGGTGCTTACGATAAAATTATTCAGGCTGGCGGATATGTATCAGTTAATACAGGTGGTGTTCCGGATGGTAATGCTATTCCAATTTCAAAAATTGATGCCGACGAAGCTATGGATGCTGCGTCGTGTATTGGATGTGGAGCTTGTGCTGCTGCTTGTAAAAACGGTTCAGCCATGTTATTTGTAGCTGCCAAAGTAAGTCAATTGGCTTTATTGCCACAAGGACGCATTGAAGGCGCTGCTCGTGCAAAAGCTATGGTTGCTAAAATGGACCAATTAGGATTTGGTAACTGTACTAATACAGGTGCTTGCGAAGCCGAATGTCCGAAAGCAATTTCAATTTCGCACATTGCCCGTTTAAACCGCGAGTTTTTAAGCGCTAAATTCAACGACTAATAAGTAGTTGAAAAAACAATTTAATATTAAAAAGGCTGCCATTGAAAATTTTAATGACAGCCTTTTTTAGAATTAATAAATTTGAGATTCATACATATTCAAATATTCTGTTTCGCTTTTTCTGCAATTCTGGCGCAAGAAAGTGGCATTGCCTCGTTTTATAGTAAACGAATGCATGGTAGGCATACCGCTAATGGTGATCGGTATCACAACGATAGCTTGACATGCGCACACAAAACATATCCATTTGGCACAAAGTTATTGGTTGTCAACCCCAAAAATAATCATTATGTTGTGGTAAAAGTGACCGATAGAGGTCCACATGCTCGCAACCGCTTGATTGACGTTTCGTACAAAGCCGCCGTTGAACTTGGAATTATAACAGCAGGTGTAGCAAGAGTTGAAATATCGATTTTTAACGACGATTTTTACGAACTATTCCCTTTGGCTACACCAAAAGTATACTTAACAATTCCAAAATTTAATATAAACAAGCCATTGAAAGCCATAAAAAAACCTGCAAAATAAATTTTGCAGGTTTTTTTATGGATATTTTGACCGTAAACTAGTTTACTCTAAATTGCTCACTTCCATTTACAATAAAATCAACAATTTGTTTAGCAGCAGCAATTCCAGCATTCACATTGGCTTCAGAAGTTTGCGCCCCCATTTTTTTAGGAGTTGTAAAATAATTATTCGGAAATTTCGCTAACATTTCAGCATGATTATCAGGTAAAATGTCGGTCATATATTTGAAAGTTGGATTCGCTTCCATATATTTAACCATATCAGCATCATGAATCACTTCCTTGCGTGCAGTATTTACCATAATGGCACCTTTAGGCAAAAATGCTAATAATTCAGCATTTATCGACTGCTTGGTTTCTTTGTTAGCAGGTACATGAATCGAAATAATATCGCTTTGTTGGTAAAGTGTTTTAACAGAACAAGTTGGTTTAACTCCATCAGCCAAAATTACTTCTTCACGACAGAAAGGATCGTAAGCGAGCACTTCCATTCCAAATGCTTTGGCTATGCGAGCCACATTTTTCCCTACATTGCCATAAGCATGTATTCCTAATTTTTTTCCAGTTAATTCAGTTCCCGAAGTACCATTAAAGAAATTACGTACGGCATAAATTAAAAGCCCAAAAACCAATTCGGCTACAGCATTTGCATTTTGACCTGGCGTATTCATTACGCATACACCTGCTGCTTTTGCAGCTTCGAGGTCAACATTATCATAACCCGCACCAGCACGAACTACAATTTTAAGATTTCTGGCTGCCGCAATTACGTCAGCATCAATAATATCACTGCGAATAATAATGGCATCGGCATCAACAACAGCATCAAGCAATTCTTGTTTTTGAGTATATTTTTCGAGCAATGCTAATTCAAAACCAGCTTCTTCCACTTCTTTTCGAATACCATCTACTGCCACTTTGGCAAATGGCTTATCGGTTGCAATTAGTACTTTCATATATTTATTTGACTACAGACAACAGTGAACAGACAACAGAATTGACGATATTCCGTTGTCTGTCGTCTATTGTCTAATTAATGTTGTTTTTCAAATTCATTCATGCAATCAATCAATGCTTGTACACTTTCAACAGGCATTGCATTGTAAATTGAAGCACGATATCCACCAACAGAACGGTGACCTTTAATACCATCCATTCCAGCTGCAGTTGCATATTTCAAAAATTCAGCTTCGAATTCTTTGTATTCAGGTTTCATCACAAAACATACATTCATCAACGAGCGATCTTCTTTAGCTGCTGTTCCTACAAACATTTTACTAGAGTCAATAGCATTGTAAAGCAATTCTGCTTTAGCTACGTTGCGTTTTTGCATTTCAACCAACCCACCATTTGCTTTTATCCAACGAAGTGTTTCCAAGGCGCTATAAATAGGCAATACAGGAGGTGTATTAAACATAGACCCTTCGGCAATGTGTGTTTTATAATTTAGCATCGTAGGGATATAGCGCGATACTTTTCCTAACAATTCATCTTTTACAATTACAAAAGCTAAACCCGAAGGAGCAAGATTTTTTTGTGCACCGCCATAAATCAATGCATATTTAGACACATCCATCGGACGCGAAAAAATATCAGACGACATATCGGCAATCAATGGAATTGGCGAATCGATATCAGTGTGTAACTCAGTTCCGTATATGGTATTATTGGTGGTTATGTGAAAATAATCAGCATCAGTTGGAATCTCATAATCCTTTGGTATAAAAGTGTAGTTAGCATCCTTTGATGATGCAACTTCAACTACTTCGCCAAAGCCTTTTGCTTCTTTTTGCGCTTTACTTGCCCAGACACCTGTATTCAGATAAGCTGCTTTTTTCTCAAAAAAATTAAATGGAATCATACAAAATTGCATACTTGCTCCTCCTCCCAAAAACAAAACCGAATAACCTTCAGGTATATCTAAAATTTCTTTGAAAAGTTGACGTGCTTCTTCAATAACAGCTTCGAAATCCTTCGAACGGTGGCTAATTTCTAAGATTGAAAGTCCAGAACCGTTAAAATCTAATACAGCCTGAGCTGTTTTTTCAATTACCTCACGAGCAAGAATTGAAGGACCTGCGCTAAAATTATGCTTTTTCATGCGTTCATTTATATTATTAAGTTAATTGTCGCATGGAACTTGCAATAGAAATGGTAGTTTGATTTAACACCAATTTAATGCGCGTTTCATACAAAAAAAATTATGTTGTTTTATTAGTTTTATTCCTCGTAAAAATGAAAGTGCAAAAGTACGGAAATTTTTAGGTTTAACCTCAAAAAAAATGCATTAATAATCAAAAAACTTCATATTATTACAGTTATAAAGTTCGAGATGAGCATATTGTATTTTTATACATATTTAATTGCACACTTGTTGTATTTTTGTGATAATGTCTGAGCATAAAAAAAAGCACAATCATTTTCTGTTGTGCTTTTTTTGGAGATTTTATCGTTGTTGTTCTTTTGCCCAGCTATCTTTTAATGATACTGTTCGGTTAAATACCAATTTTTCCGGAGTAGAATCTGGATCTACATTAAAATAGCCTAATCGCTGAAATTGAAATTGATCCAATGCATTTGCAGTTTGCAACGATGGTTCCACAAAACAATTAGTAAGCACTCTTAATGAATCTGGATTTAACAAATCACGGAAATCGCGCGGATCAGCCGATGGATTTTCGATGCTAAATAAACGATCGTATAAACGCACTTCTGCCTGCAAAGCGTGTTGAGCCGATACCCAATGAAGCGTACCCTTCACTTTACGGCCCGATTCTGGCATTCCACTTTTAGTCAAAGCATCATATTCACAATAAATTTCTTCGATGATACCTTCACTGTCTTTTTTACATCCAGTACATTTAACAATATATGCACTTTTTAGTCGAACTTCTTGTCCGGGAGTCATTCTGAAGAATTTTTTAGGAGCATCTTCCATAAAATCCTCACGTTCTATGTATAACACATTCGAAAATGGAATTAAGCGTGTACCCGATGTTTCATCTTCTGGATTATTACCTGTTTCCATCATTTCTACTTTCCCTTCTGGATAATTGGTAATGATTAGCTTTACAGGGTTAATAACTGCATTCACACGACTTACAGTTTTGTTTAAACTTTCGCGAACAGCATGTTCGAGTAAGCCTATGTCATTTTGGGCTTCGAACTTAGTATAGCCAATTTTATCGATAAAATTATGAATAGCATCAGGTGAATAACCTCTACGGCGAAGGCCACAAATAGTAGGCATACGTGGATCGTCCCAACCACTTACCAAATTCTCCTGTACGAGCTGAAGCATTTTACGCTTACTCATTACAGTATAAGTCAGGTTCAAGCGATTAAATTCAATTTGTCGTGGGCGATAATCGCTATCTTTAAACTGATCGATAAACCAATCGTAAAGCGGGCGATGAACCTCAAACTCAAGTGTACATAGCGAGTGTGTAACTCCTTCGAAATAATCTGATTGACCGTGAGCATAATCGTACATTGGATATGCTTTCCAGGTATAACCAGTGCGATGATGTGTATGCGAAGTAATTACGCGGTAAAGTAATGGGTCTCTAAAGTGCATATTAGGCGAAGCCATATCAATTTTTGCACGTAAAACCATAGCACCTTCGGCTATCTCGCCCGTGTTCATTTTCAAGAACAATGCAAGACTTTCTTCTGTTGGTCTATTACGGTATGGACTTTCGGTACCTGCAACTGTTGGTGAGCCTTTTTGTTTGGCAATATCCTCAGCACTTTGCTGATCTATATAAGCTTTACCTTGTTTGATAAGTTCAATGGCTAAATCCCAAAGTTGTTGAAAATAATCCGAAGCATAATATATATTTTGCCATTTATAACCCAACCATTCAATATCTTCTTGGATCGAATCAACATATTCAACATCTTCCTTTACTGGATTTGTATCATCGAAACGTAAGTTACAAATACCATTGTAATTGCGTGCTATTCCAAAATCAAGACAAATAGCCTTGGCATGACCTATATGCAAATAACCATTAGGCTCAGGTGGAAATCGAGTTTGAATACGACCACCATTCTTCCCATCTTTCAAATCCTGTTCAACAAAAGCTTCAATAAAGTTTAAGCTTTTTTTAAGCGTTTCATCCGTGTTAGTTACCATATTATTGTTTCGTGTTTTATTGTTTTGAGTTCAATGTAGATGTACAAATATAATATTCTATTTTTTCAAAGACGAAAGTAACTTTACATCCCCTTTAGGGGCTTGGGGCATTAAATAATTGAATTTAAACTGCCCCTAAATCCCCTAAAGGGGACTTGAAGCTACAACTGTATTGTATTAAATAACTTTGAAAAATACAACATTAATTTATTCCTATTAGTTATGTTAATTGTTCGTATTATATAAAAAATAATTAACCAATGAACCAATTAACCTTATTCAAAATATCCTTTTACAATACCACGTGGTGAGTTTTTCACAAATAACAAAATTTCATCTCGTTCATTTGTGGCAGGTAATTCGGCCATAATGCGTTCAATTGCATGCGAAGTATTCATACCTTTGAGATAGATATAACGATAAACATCTTGAATATCACGTATTTGCTCGTTAGTATACCCTCTCCGACGTAAACCAATTGAGTTAATGCCAGCATAGGAAAGTGGATCGCGGCCGGCTGTAATAAACGGAGGAACATCTTTATTGACCCTAGATCCACCCTGTATCATTACATGTGAACCAATGTGTGTAAATTGATGAACCAAAATCCCAGCACTCAATATGGCATAATCATCAATTATAACCTCACCTGCCAACTGTGTCGAATTTGAAATAATAATATTGTTGCCTAATAAACAATCATGCGCCACATGGCAATATGCCATAATCAAACAGTTATTCCCTATAACGGTTTTTCCTTTGGCCGATGTTCCACGATTTACGGTTACGTATTCGCGCAATGTGGTATTGTCACCAATTATAGCCAACGAATCTTCGCCTTTAAATTTCAAATCCTGAGGAATAGCTCCAACTACAGCTCCTGGAAAAATCCGACAGTTTTTCCCAATTCGCACACCTTCCATTATTGTTACATTGGATCCAATCCATGTTCCTTCGCCAATTTCTACATTTTTATCAACTGTAACAAAAGGATCAATAACAACTGTAGATGCTATTTTGGCATCGGGATGGATATAAGCTAAAGGTTGTTTCATAAAAAGTTTAATATTTAAATGTGTATTTATTTATTTTTTACAATTTGAGCCATAAACTCAGCTTCGGCTACAATTTTTCCAGCTACAAAGGCATGTCCTTTCATTATAACACAACCTCTGCGTATTGGCTCTGTCAGTTCGAGTCTGAAAATTAAAGTATCGCCAGGCACCACTTTTTGACGGAATTTCACATTGTCAATTTTCAAAAAATAGGTTGAATATCGCTCTGGATCTTCCAGTGTATTTAATATCATAATACCACCTGACTGAGCCATTGCTTCAATAATTAGTACGCCAGGCATTACAGGTTCCTCTGGAAAATGACCTATAAAGAATGTCTCGTTTCCAGTTACATTTTTGACTCCAATAATAATATTTTTCTTAATATCAATTATTTTATCAACAAGCAGAAATGGCCATCGGTGAGGAAGTAATTTCTTAACGGCATTAATATCCAAAATTGGAGCTATTGTATCGTTGTAAACCGGACATTGAACTTCCTGTTTTTTAATTTCTTTACGTATGATTTTGGCTAAATCAGTATTTATTTTGTGACCCGGATAGCGTGCTATTACTTTGCCTTTTAATGGTTTACCTATTAACGACAAATCACCTATCACATCTAATAATTTATGACGAGCAGGTTCATTTTCAAAATTCAAAACGCCACTTAAATAGGCTGGCTTTGATGCATCAATGGTTTCTTGATGAAGTTTCAGAGCCAACTCGTCCATTTTTTCTTGCGAAATTAGTTCGTCGTAAATAACAATGGCATTTTTAAGGTCGCCACCTTTTATCAAATTCATGCTAAGCAATGGCTCAATTTCACGTACAAAAACGAATGTACGTGCGCTCGACACTTCATGTTTAAAATCTTTCAAGTCATCGAGCGATGCAAACTGATTGCCCAAAACGGGTGATTTGAATCCAATATGAACATCAACACTAAAAGTATCATCGGGCATGATGGTGATTTTAGCACCTGTTTCGGGTAGCGTATATTCAATTTTTTTGGTTACAACAAAATAATCTTTCTCAGCTTCTTGTTCCTGTATTCCTACCTCTTCAATATTTTCAACATAAAACTTGGCACTACCATCCAATATCGGAAATTCGGGAGCATTTACTTCGAGCAAGCAATTATCCACACCATAAGCATATAAAGTGGCTAAAGCATGTTCTACAGTACTAATCTGAACTTCACCTTTTTGTAAAACTGTACCACGTACTGTATGTGTAACATTTTCGGCTAATGCATCAACAACTGGCTCTCCTTCAAGATCTACTCGTTTGATTTTTATTCCGTGATTCTCAGACGCAGGATGAAAAGTAAGCGTAATATCCAATCCTGTATGCAATCCCTTTCCACTTAAAGAAAATGCTTTGTTAATTGTTTTTTGATTTGACATTATATTTCTATCGACAGATTTATAGTGTTGTATAACGGCTTAAAGCCGAATATTAGTTTTATTTATTTAAAGTTTGTAAAGCATCAACTTTTCGCTGCAAATCAAAAGTAATTCGCTGTAATTCAGGCAAGTTTTTAAATGCAATTGATGACCGCTGAAACGATTTTAAATTAAAAGCAGGACTTCCCATATACATTTGATTTGGTTCTTTTATAGAGTTTGCAAGTCCACATTGTGCTCCAAAAATAGTACCATCGGCTATATGTAAATGACCGGCTATACCAACTTGACCAGCAATAATGCAATTTTTTCCTATTTTTGTTGAGCCTGAAATTCCAGTTTGTGAGGCTATAACCGTATTTTCACCAATTTCTACATTATGTGCTATCTGAATTAGATTATCTAGCTTAGCTCCTTTTCTTATTATTGTACTTCCTAATGTTGCTCTATCAATAGTAGTATTTGCACCAATTTCTACATCATCTTCAATAACTACATTGCCCAGTTGAGGTATTTTTTTATAAACACCATCCTCTGCAGGTGCAAAACCAAATCCATCGGCACCAATACTTACGCCCGAATGAATAATACAATTGTTACCCAATACACAGTTTTTGTAAATATTTACATTGGCATGCAATATTACATTATCACCAATTTGATTACCTTCTTCGATACTGCAATGCGAATGAATATAGGCATTATTCCCTATTTTCACTCCGGGAGCAATGTATACAAATGCTGCTATATATGCATTATCGCCAATTTCAACGTCCTCCGATATTTCAGAGCGCGATGAAATACCTGTTTTTTTTGGTTTGGATTGTTCAACAACCGACATCAAAAACGCCAACGATTCATACGCATTATCAACCCTAATAAGTGTTGCCTTTACTTCACGTTCAGCATTAAAATCTTTATTTACCAGAATAATACTCGCATTACAATCATAAATATACTGACTATATTTGGGGTTAGCCAAAAAACTTAATGTTCCAGGCTTACCTTCTTCAATTTTCGAAAAATCACTTACTTTTACCTTTGAATCTCCATCAATAGTTCCTTTCAGAAAATCAGCAATTTGTTGAGCAGTAAACTCCATAGTAAAAAAAATTTTGGGTGCAAAGGTACAAAACAAAATCCAATTTTTGGTTATTTGACCTTAATTCAGTTTATGAACGTTGAAACTAACAGAAACAATATATATCTAAGTTTTTTATAATCAAATTATTGAGTTGATTAATACGCTATTATGTTATATTAAATTTTATAATGACAGAAAAAATACTTTTCAACCTTTTTTGTAAGTACCTGAATATTCAACATATCAGACACATCGGCAATATCTTTCACTGTACCATCTTTCAATAATATATTAATATTATCATCCTCAGCCGAATAGGTATCAGTACTTACTATTTCATCGCCTAAAAAATAGGATGCTTCATGCTTATTAATATCAAAATACTGCATATATTGATGCAAATATTCATTATAAACTTCGCTAGTTACTGAGGCAGTATTTACATCTACTTTAAATAATCTCCTATTTGTAAAATCCCTGCACAAAATAGATAAAACCTTGTCAGAATGATTTGACCAAACTTTTATTGCACTAATCAAATCCGAATCATCGAGCATTACAAAATGCGTTAAAGCTTCATCCGAATTTATAAACGAATTCTTACTAATTGTATTGTATAAAAAATAATTTAATGCTGGTGTTGCAAATAAAATTTCACCTTGCAATGCCAACTCTTTGGCTCTTTTAAGGATATTTACAAGCATTTTTTCGGCAGCTACCGAAGTTTTATGTAAATATACCTGCCAGTACATTAATCGGCGAGCAACTAAAAATTTTTCGATAGAATAAATTCCTTTAATATCTACCACAAGCTCATCATCGTGTAAATTTAGCATCTTAATAATTCGAGCTGCACCAATAATCCCTTCACTTACACCCGAAAAAAAACTATCCCGACTTAAATAATCAAGTCGGTCCATATCCAATTGACCCGAAACAAGTTGGTGAAGAAACTTCTTGGGATAACTTCCTTTAAATATGTCAATGGCAAGGTCAAGTTTATTTTCGAATGCTACATTCAAATTTTGCATAAGCAAAAGCGAAATTTCTTCGTGACTGATGTCATTTACCAAACTATGTTCCAATGCATGCGAAAATGGTCCGTGACCAATATCGTGTAACAAGATGCAAGCGCGCACAGCTTCCGCTTCGGCCGACGAAATATCATGCCCTTGCTGACGAAGTTGTGTAATGGCTTCGCCCATAAGATGCATTGCACCCAACGAATGTTGCATGCGTGTGTGTTGCGCACCCGGATACACATACGACGACAGACCTAACTGTTTGATTCTATGCAATCTCTGAAAAAATGGATGTTGAATTAAATCGTATAAAAATTCGCTTGGGATATTTATAAATCCAAATACAGGATCATTAATAATTTTTCGTTTGTTGGGTTT
>Ga0247844_1000187_pt1 | contig 134088 bp, 110 predicted proteins | sample LaCtaG_FD_192421 | JGI IMG/M metagenome (GOLD analysis project Ga0247844, IMG submission 192421) | Freshwater microbial communities from meromictic Lake La Cruz, Castile-La Mancha, Spain - LaCruzMarch201714.5m_1 | ecosystem: Environmental > Aquatic > Freshwater > Lake | place: Spain...
CAAACAACACAGCTTTCCTTGTTTAATACAATTTGAATCTGAAAACGAAAACCACAAGAAAAATGCCCTCTATTTAACCCTATCAATGATGGCCGGGCGTATGCTAATTTTTGTTGGACAGTAGTGAATTCATTTACATGTTCAAGGTTTCAATCCGCTATTCAATCTTTTCTAATATCCCTCTTCTGCTAAAGCCAATATCATTTTCTCCAGCCTTTCGCTTAGGTGAAAGTTAGTTTGTCGAACTTTTTCAAGGATAGGTTTTAAGTGAGGGATGAAACCTGCCTTTTTAGCTTCGACCAAAACACCTAGTGTACCAATTACATGTAGGCCAAGTTTTTGCGCAAATTTTTTGCCTTTCAGATCATCAATGATAAGCAGCGAATGTTCAAACTCCATTGCTAATGCAATAGCACTTGCTTCACCAAGATCAACCGACTGCTCTACTTCTGCCTGATACACCTTATTATGCGGAGCTATAACAGAAAACCAATCAGGCAACTTATAGCCAAATTCGCTAGCTACTTCAGGTGTAGTGGTTATGGTTCCAAACAAGGCATGTAGCACTTCAAGTTCCTCAATCTTTCGCAGCAAGATTAGACAGCTTGTGTCAGATACGATAATTTTTGACATGCTGTAATTCAGCTTTCAGTTCAGCCTCATTGTAATCAAATATAGAAATCTGGTATTTGGCTAGCAATTGCATAAACTCTTCTTTGCTAAAGCTCAACATGGCAGCAGCTTGTCCAAGACTCAGCATGCCATTTCCATAAAGTTGTGCCGCCAGAAACTCCTGAGCCTCCTGTTCATCCACAGAATCGGGCAGGTGCATGGTTATTGTTTTCATTACTCAAAAATAAGGATAATGGAAGTAATTAACAAACGGTAATAAGTACAGCTTCGAGTTTTCTACATGACTTCTAGGCACTGTAATCTTCAAAGCTCAGCACCATTTTTTGCCTTTTGTCTCACCGACGTCAGGAGGTGACTGAGATGTTTTTGATTAAATGCATCCTGGTTAACTCCTTATGTTGGCACAAGCGGAATGAGCAAGCAGCGTTTGGGGCCGGAGCCTTCGCTGAAAATCAGGAACTACAAACCCGCAAGGGGAAAAACCTTTTCATAAGCATACCCAAGGCTTCTGCATTACTGCACCATTAATTTTGAAACAGCCACCCCTAGGCTATTTCTGACTTCTACCAAAAAAATACCATTCTGCAGCTTGGGTAAATGAATTTCCATCTTGCCACTTGTTGCATCAGGTGTTGAAGTGGTTGAAAATACCTCCCGACCCATGGCATCAAATATGCGGACATGATGCATTTCAAGGTTGCCTGATTGTAGGGCGAAGGTTCCAGATGTGGGATTGGGGTGAATTTCAATGTTAAAATCAGGAACCCATTTGTTCTTTGTATTGGTACATATTTCCACATCTACAACGATGGAATCACGGAATACGCAGTTGTTTACCGTAGTTACATCCACCCAATAAGTTCCGGCACTGTTCACGGATATCGACTGACTTGTACTACCTGTTACCCAACTATAAGCAGTGTATCCGACACCTGCATTCACTGTCAGACTTTGGCCTTGACAAATGGTGGTATCGTTAGGTAAGGCAAGTGTATTGCTTTCACGTTTTAAAGAAACTGTGTCGCTGCTGATGCAAGGGCCATTTGTAACCTGCCAAACCAGCAAACTGGGTTGCAAGCCCACATTGATTACAGGTGAATTGGCATTTCCAGGAGAAACCACCTGAGCTGACCCTGTTAACACAGACCAAACTCCAAAGCCAGGAAATGGCGATGAGCCAGCCAGATTTGCATTTCCACTGCATACCGTTCTATCTGCCCCAGCCAATGCCGTTACCGGATTGGTAAGCACAACAGTGTATTCTTCAATTTCGCCGGAAGCATAAGGGCCAGCAAAACAAGGATCGGCGCTGGGGTTGGAACTTCCCGCATCGTAGACCATAACCCGAACCCGAACATTGCCTTCTGCTGCAGAAGAAACCGGGATGCTGATTTGCTGATTCAGGGTGCCGGTTCCAGTGTTTGGCGGAATGATAAGTTCGTTGGCATCAGAAAAATCGCCGTCGTTGTTCAAATCCATCCATAAAACTCTTGTAAGAACAGCGCCTGCCGGGGCATGGGAGATGGAAACCGGATAGGAAACGCCTTTACAGAGACCAACGGAAGTGGTGGTAAATGCTTCATAAGAACCGTTGCGCCACAATGGGGTACTGGTTCTGTTGAGGGTATGTAAAGTAAAATTGCTGATATAATTTCCGGCCGATGCAGCTATGGGTTGAGTGAAAACTGTGGCACATCGAACGGCAATAGACATGATGGTGGTAGTGGTAGAATTGCAAATGGGCGAAGAAACAATAGCCCGCACCAACACATTTTGGGAAGTTGAAGTTGCAAAAGTTAGGGTGTCCGGAAGAATGGCATCGGCCGGGCCAAAGTTGGTGTAATTGGCACCACTGTTGTACGAAACCTGCCATTGAACATTGGCTCCTGGAGTTTGCCCTGTCAGATTAAGTACCACCCGCCCGTTGTTTACAATGGCACTTGTATTGGTGGAAGGTGTTCCTGATTGGGTATTACAGGAGTTTCCGTTTTTTACACAAACTGTAAAATCGCCGAATGCAGCAGCCTGGCTGTGGCTGTAAACCCGGAAATAATAACTGTTTCCGACAGACATATTGGTGAGGATCAGCGTTTCGCCTTTTCCAGCAGTGCTATCGTCCATGCAGGCTCTTGGTATATTGGTTAAACATCCACCATTGAAAACCTGAATCACGGGATCGATTCCTCCTTTTGGTCTCACATTGATCTCCATCGTTGGCGTTGAGGCAGTAAACAAATACCAGACATCGTTGGCTACTGTTGAAGTTCTACCGCCGCAACTGGTGGGTGCATTGCTTTGTGATGCAGCATACAGTGTTGAATTAACAGGGCTGCAAACATTGGTTCCGTTTTGGAGCACGAAAGCATTGTTGCAATTGTTATTGGAAGGAGCCAAGGCTTGGGTTACGCACAATGAAAAGCCACCTGTACCTGGCCCAACTCCTGCGTGATATATCCGCACGTAATAATCAAGCACCAAATTGGGAACAACCAAAGCCGTATCTTCCTGTGACCCTGCTCCGGTCCGGTTGATGCAGACCAAGGGAGTTAACCCGGCACAGGTTCCTGAAAAAATCTGCATCACCCCATCAAAACCTGCATCGCAGGTAAGGCGAAACACAAGCGTGGATGCACCCGCAGGGTCGAATTTATACCAAACGTCGTCGTCGGCTATACCTTGGCAGGCAGGCAAACCTGGTGTAGGCGTTGCATTGGTTGTTCTTCCAACCTGTGGCGTGCAAACGGAAGAAACCTGAATCGTGTTTGCGTTTGCGCAGAGGTCATACAAAACCGAAGCATCTGCCTTTTTCAGGCAAATGTTGAAACTTCCCAGTCCCCCATCGAAGCCATAAACCCTGATGTAAACGGCGCTGTTGTTCAATCCGAGTGTATGTACTTTCTCTATGGCCGAAGGTTCAACTCCGTCTGAACATCTTTCCGAAGAGAGCTGAACGCAATTGCCAAAGCTTGAAAAAACTTCAACCACCGGATTGAAATTTCCGACTGGCGAAACGATAATGGTGTCGTAATGACCTTGAAACTCAAACTTAAACCACACATCGGCGGCCCCAGCCGACAAACCATTTGGCTGACAGCTTGCAGGAGCCCTCGATTGGGTGGCTCCCAGATTGTTGAATACCTGATTGTTGCAATCGGTCGACAACGTTAACCCTATACTCTCGCAGCTTTCATCATTAACAACAGGTATGGCAGGTGGTGGCGTTTTTGCATTGATGGAAAACGAACCACTGGTTGCACCAAAGCCATATACACGTACATAATAGTTTGTTCCGGGAATCAAGTCACCGGTTGCGACCCGTTCCCAGGCCGAAGCCCCACCTCGGTCTGAACAAGAAATGGTGTTCAGATTTGAACAGGTACCTGAATACAGTTCTACCACCGGGTTGATAAATCCATTGCTGGTTACCACTACTGAGTCGAAGGCATTTTGGGCTACAAATTTGTACCACACATCGTTTGCCGTTGGGCTGGTGTTGCCATTGCATGAAATGGCAGGAGTAGATTCCGTTGCACCAGCTGTAGTTCCTTCATTTCCGGTATTTACTGTACTTAGGTTTAACAAAACAGCGTTTGCGCATTCGTCGTTGGAAGGAGCCAGCAAACTAGACGATTTTCCGCAAATCTGAAAAGACCCATCTATTCCATCTTTTCCGTACACCCTAAGATAATAAATTTGACCGGGAACCAGATTGCCAGGTGAAAGGATTTCGAGATTATCTGCTCCAGGGGTATATGAACATCTTATGCTTGAAAGTGCTCCGCATGCTCCGGAATATATCTGAACCACCGGGTCAAAACCTCCCAGTCCTTGAACAAAAAACGAGTCAGTGGCAGTGTTTGCTGTAAAAAAATAATACACATCTTTTGCAGCAGTAGAACTGAAGCCTCCACAAAAAGCAGGTGGCAAATTCTGTGTAGCTTGGGCAGTGGACCCTGATATCGGCTGACAACTGGTGCCCAGGTTTATTGGCTGAGCATTTGTGCACAAATCATTGACTGGAGGCGTTTCGTTTGAACCAGGACTAAAGCCAAAATCAAGCCATTCTGTAGTTGCAATACCTGTTGGTCCTGTGCCACTAGAAAAGCTGTTCAACCGTTTGTTATTTGGCCGTGACGGACCAGTGGAGTATCTTACTGGGAAGTTGGGTGAGCAGGAGGTGTAACTCACTTCCACAACCAGAGTTTTACCAGCCTGGTACATAAAAACCGGATCTACAGGTAAAAGGAATGAGGTTCCTCCACCAATATGTGTATATGTTGGTTCACTGAAAACGGTAGCTAGGTTGGTAAAAAATGTTTCACCGTTTCCAGGAAACCGGGTGTCAGAAACACAACCCAGCTTGATTTGAAGGTTAGTAAACTGAATGTTGCCCGTGGCACCGTTTTTACGGAAATTTATGGATTGAATGACAGTATTGGGCGGATTCTCAATTTCCGAAGGCAAATAAATCAATTGATACCGGCTTGGATTGGCAGTGGCAAAATTGGTAGACAAAGTTCCATTCCACTTTCTATAAGTCTGGCTAACAGCAGTATTTGACAATCCAACCAAAATATTGATTAGGAAAAAAGTAAAGAGTTTCTGCATAAAACCAAGACGAAGGTTTTGATTTGAAAGTTCGAACCTAAAACAAAAAAACTGATTTTTTTTGCAAGCTTGAGTCCACAATGCTTCATCTATGCACTCTAGCCGCCGTAAGGAGGTTGCTGAGGGTTTTTTGCTGAGATGCCTCCTTACGTCGGCATAAGCAAGGAACGTTTGGCGTACATATCTCGAGTTTGGTTTCCTAGAAGGTCTAATCGAACAGCCCTGTCCAGTATGTATTATTCATTTAATTCTTTTATTTTTGAGTCATGGAGGCATTCATTAAAGTTTCAACCAAAGAGTTTAATCAAGAGCTCTTTTTAAAGTTACAAGCTTTGTTCAGTAAATTAAATGACGGGTATATAACCATTTCTGTGAAGTCTGAAATCGATACAAACACAGTATCAGAGTCCCCAGAGCAATATGAAATGCGGTTATTGAATTCACTTGCTGAACTGGAAGCAGGAAAGGGCGTTACTTTCACGATGGAATCCTTTGAAGATTTCATTCACAAGGATCAATGAGAAAAATTGAGCTTTCCAGTGATGCTTTAACGGGCATACAAAAATTCAGAGCTGGAAATCAAAATCTTGTTTTTAAGGTTTTTGACCTTTTAGTTGACATTCAAAAACACGCATTTACAGACATTGGAAAACCTGAACCATTGAAAGGCAAGTTGCAGGGGTGCTGGACGAGAAGAATAAATGACGAACATAGGTTAGTGTACAAAGTAACAGATGACACCATTTACCTGATTTCCTGTTTTGGTCATTACTAATCAAGACTTTGGAATTCGGTTTCCTATGAAGTTAAGCAAGACGATTAGACCAGTGTGACACTTCAAGGAACTACAATCTTTCTAGAACAGCACCATTTTTCGCCGTTTTTCTCACCGACGTCAGGAGGTGACTGAGGATTTTTGCATCAATGCCTTATCAGCTCGATATGAACATGTATTAACCGTCATTGTAGCAAACCAAGTCGTGTCGGGTTTCATAAATTTCCTGCATATTGAGCTGGTGCAATAACCATGTCAATGGATTTCAACCACCGCATCAGGCGCTACAAACTTGATATCAAGGCTTTAATATTTTATGTTTCGTCTCTTTGCATTTTTCTGTTTTCTGGCGTGTAATATATTTTCAGAGTAACCGCTCACGGAAAATTGATTGACATACTTTGGGACTATGGCACTATTGTGGCTCCCATCACATTGCCATGGGTATTGCTTGAAAAACGACTTTGGCGCTTCAAATTGCTGCAAAACCTGAAAACGTATCTCAACATTCCAAGTCTTGGTTCGTGGCTTACTAACCAATTAATTATCAACAACTTAAACCCTAAAATATGTTTCGCGAGACACGAAACATGGCGGAGAAAATATTTCTGGTGACCAGCCTTCCGATTTGGGTATTGTCGAAAAATTTTAGCTTAAAACTTAAGATGTGGTTGTATAGCTTCACGCTGATGTCTCGAATAATGGTCTGACTCAACCAGCCAGATAAATAGGTTTGAGTATATTGGGCAATAGATTGGAGTATTAGCAAACCAATCATAAGTAAAGCCATATTTGTTAACCCACCCGTATCGCCCTTGGCCATGTATTTGTCAACTGACAACTGAATGAGGTATGGCCTGATAGGAGAAAGTGCTCCAGCCAGAATGGTGAGAAAGACAAGGCCTAAAAAAGCGGTCTTGTGAGGTTTGGCAAAGTAGAGGAGGCGGCTAAGGGTGATCCAGTTGAATATTTTGCCGCTTTTTTTAGCGTTTTTTTTTGCATGCATGCGGGTGCAAGTTGCCATATTAAGCACTTGAACATCATCAGCATTTTCTATCCAAGATTAAAAGCTGAAATTCCTATTTGAATGCAGATCATTGGTTAAATAGAAAGTTACTTTTGCTCAACTGCCCAATTACCTACCTTTGAACGCTGTAAAAATTACCTATGACCCCAATTGAAGCGCAAATCCAAATTGCTGAACTCACTGAAAAAATAAATAGATACAACCACTTGTATTATCAGGAAAGTAAATCAGAAATTTCAGATTTTGAGTTCGACCAATTAATTGAAACACTTCTAGACCTTGAAAATCAATTTCCGGGTTTGGCTATGCCCGATTCTCCAACGCTGAGGGTTGGCGGCAGTATCACCAAGTCGTTTGAATCTGTGGCGCATCAATATCCAATGTTGTCACTTTCCAATACTTATTCCGAGGGTGAATTGTCGGAATTTGATGAGCGGGTTCGAAAGGCTATTGGTTCCCAATTCGACTATGTATGTGAGCTAAAATACGACGGTGTTGCCATCAGTTTGATATATGAAAATGGGTTGCTGGTGCGTGGCATAACCCGTGGCGACGGCGTTCGAGGCGACGATGTAACTGCCAATGTGAGAACCATAAAAAGCATTCCACTGCGGGTGAAGGGCGAAAATCTACCGGCTCGGTTCGAAGTCCGAGGTGAAATTTTTATGCCTTTCAAGGAATTTGAACGCATAAATAAGGAGCGGGAAGATATTGGCGAACCCCTTTTAGCAAATCCTAGAAATGCTTGCTCGGGAACCCTGAAAATGCAGGATTCCGGCGTAGTAGCCAAGCGAAATCTGGATTGCTATTGTTACTATTTGTTGGGTGAAAACCTTCCTTTCTCTACCCATTCAGATGCTTTACAAGCGCTTAAAAAATGGGGCTTTCCGGTGTCCGCTGCCTGGAAAACATGCAACAATGCGAAAGAAGTCCTTCAATTTATTGCGCATTGGGAAGCAGGCAGGTTTCAACTTCCGGTGGCTACGGATGGTGTTGTGGTGAAAATCAACAACCTCAGCCAGCAAGAAGACCTTGGATTGACGGCCAAAAGTCCACGCTGGGCCATTGCATATAAATACAAAGCAGAAGCTGCGATTACACAATTGTTGAGCGTGAGCTATCAGGTTGGGCGCACTGGAGCTGTTACACCAGTAGCAAACATGGAACCTGTTCAATTGGCGGGAACCAAAGTAAAACGAGCTTCCATCCACAATGCAGACGAAATTGCCCGCCTTGATTTGCGTATTGGCGACTTTGTTTTTGTGGAAAAAGGCGGGGAAATCATTCCAAAAATAACCAGTGTTGACCTAAGCAAACGCAAGCCGGAGCTCGAACCTTTGGTGTTCATTTCATCCTGTCCTGAATGCGGCTTTGCACTAATGCGAATTGAAGGCGAAGCGGCACATTATTGCCCCAATGTCTACGGTTGTCCACCTCAAATTAAAGGCCGAATTGAGCATTTTATTCAGCGAAAAGCCATGAACATTGACAGTCTTGGCCCCGAAACAATAGATCAGTTGTATCAAAAAGAATTGGTGAGAACACCTGCAGATTTGTATAAACTCAACTTTGAGCAAGTATCTAAGCTAGAGCGGTTTGCTGAAAAATCGGCCAGAAATGTGATTGAAGGCATTGAAAAATCGAAGCAAGTGCCGTTTAAACAAGTGTTATTCGGGATGGGCATTCGCTATGTGGGGGCAACAGTTGCTGAAAAACTTGCCGTGCATTTTGGCTCTCTGGATAACATAGCCAAAGCCACTTACGAACAACTGCTCGAAGCACCCGAAATTGGAGAAAAAATAGCCCAAAGTATCATCCAGTTTTTTGAAGAACCCAGAAACGCTGCTTTTATAGAAGACCTGAAACAAGCTGGCGTAAAGCTGGCAGAAGAAGGCGGCTTGGAAATTGAAAGCGACAAACTCAACGGACTTTCCTTTGTTATTTCGGGCGTTTTCAGTCAGTTTTCAAGAGAAGAGTTGCAAGACAAAATCAAAGTGAATGGTGGCAAATTGGTTTCAGGCGTTACAGGAAAAACCAACTTTCTGCTGGCCGGCGAAAACATGGGCCCATCAAAATTGGAAAAAGCAGAAAAATTGGGGGTGAAGATTATTGACGAAATTACCTTTCTAAAAATGCTGGAGGATTGATTTAGGATGTTCGACGATTTGAAGAAAATACAGGGAGTTGTTTTCAACGTATTCTTCAACAAGTCTTCTCTAAACCGGATTGTCTCAGGAATATCTTAATTTAGCAGAAAATATGCCTTTTCTATGTCGTTAATTGAGGAGAAACAGCTTGGCATTCAATTGATTTGCACCAGACTCGGTGTCGAAAAGCTTTTTGCATTTGGGTCTGTAAATAGGAATGACTTTGGTCCGGAAAGTGATGTTGACTTTTTGGTTGAAATAGGTAATAAAGATCCTCTTGCCTACACCGAAACCTATTTTGCATTAGCCGAGGAATTAGAGCATTTGCTTGGCAGAAAGGTAGATTTAGTGACGAAAAACTCGCTCCAAAATCCTTATTTTATTAAGTCTGTAGAAGCATCAAAGAAATTGATTTATGCAGCTTGATGCGTTGAAAAATTTAACCGACGTTCTTTCATCCATAGAAAGCATTGAGTCTTTCTTTCCGAATGGCTACCATTTTAAAGAATATTTAGAGAATAAAATGCTTCGAAGAGCAGTGGAAAGAGAATTGGAAATTATTGGTGAAGCCATGAACCGATGCCTAAAAATAGTCCCTGAAATTGAAATTCCTGAAGCAAAGCGAATTGTTGCTTTTAGAAACAGGGTTATTCATGGATATGATAGTGTTGATAATACTTTGGTTTGGGGCGTGGTTATCAATCATTTACCAGCCTTAAAATCCAGGACATCAGATTTTCTTCACGCTTCAGCGTAAAGAAAATTCATTAGGTCGGAAGAGAAATAAAACCTATACGACTTTCCTCGAACGTATTTTTCAACTCCATTTCCAACATTGGCCTCAATTGACGTGTTTTGCGGGTTCATTCAGCCCGCCTCATGAAAACACTGCTCGAAACTACCCTGCCTGCCCCGCTCGACGACCTAGACCCTCGTCAATACATCATCATCAAGGGGGCAAGGGTGAACAACCTCAAGAACCTGAGTGTGGCTATTCCTAGAAATAAACTGGTGGTTATCACAGGTTTATCAGGTTCGGGCAAATCTTCTTTGGCCTTCGATACCTTATTTGCCGAAGGGCAGCGCATGTATGTGGAAAGCCTTTCATCTTATGCCCGGCAGTTTCTTGGGCGCATGGACAAACCCGATGTAGATTACATTCGTGGCGTGGCACCAGCCATTGCCATTGAGCAAAAAGTAAATAGCCGAAATCCACGATCTACGGTAGGCACCACCACCGAAATCTACGACTATATGAAATTGCTTTATGCCCGAATCGGCAAAACCATTTCTCCTGTTTCGGGTGCTGAAGTAAAGAAAGATACGGTGGATGGTGTGGTCGACTATGCCATGGCATTGGCAGAAGGCCAACGTTTGATGGTGCTTTATCCTTTGTTGGTTAAAGAAGGGCGCACAGTGGCCGATGAACTAAAGATTTTACTCCAAAAAGGATTTACCCGCATTTTCCTGAACGAAGAAGTCGTTTTTATCGAAGAGTGGTTGGAGGCCAATGCAGAAAAAAAAGCAAGTGAAAATAAGTCTGAGGCTATTTTAGTAGTGGTAGACCGGGTTTCCATCAAGCACGACGAAGACACACAGTTTCGTTTGTCCGATTCTGTTCAAACCGCTTTTTTCGAAGGCGAAGGCACATGCAAAATCTGGATGGAAGGCAAGCCGACCCGGACTTTTTCTGACCGCTTTGAAGCCGACGGCATATTGTTCGAAGAGCCAAGTGTTAACTTTTTTAGTTTTAACAATCCGTATGGTGCCTGCAAACATTGCGAAGGTTTTGGCACAGTGTTGGGTATTGATCCTGAGCTTGTTATTCCCGACAAAAGCCAATCGGTTTATGAAGGTGCCATTGCTCCCTGGCGTGGGGAATCATTCAGAGAAGAGTTTTTGAAACCGCTTTTAAAGAATGGCATCAAGTTCGATTTTCCGATTCACAGGCCTTGGTTTGAGCTTGCTCCGCAGGAACAAGAGTTGCTTTGGACTGGAAATGAACACTTTACAGGTTTAAATGAGTTTTTCGAATTCTTAAGTTCCAATTCCTACAAAATCCAATACCGGGTGATGCTTTCGAGGTTTCGTGGACGAACTGTTTGTCCAGAATGCAAAGGAACCCGCTTGCGAAAAGACGCAGGTTATGTAAAAATAAGCAGCAAGTCCATTATCGAGCTCATGTTGTTGCCGGTGAGCAAGCTCTTGCCGTTTTTTCAAAAATTGGTCATTGCACCGCAAGAGCAGAAAATTGCCAAGCAACTGCTGGAAGAAATCAACAACCGACTGGGCTATTTGGAAAAAGTAGGCCTTGGCTATTTAAGTCTCAACCGACTCACCAATTCTTTGTCTGGGGGTGAGTTTCAGCGAATTAAATTGGCTACATCATTAGGTTCTGCCCTGGTGGGTTCTATGTATATTCTAGACGAGCCAAGTATTGGCTTGCATCCCAGAGATACCCAACGCCTCATTGAAGTGCTGAAAACCTTGCGTGATTTGGGCAACACCGTGATTGTAGTCGAGCACGAGGAAGAAGTAATGCTGGCCGCAGATCAACTGATCGACATTGGCCCGGAAGCTGGAGAAGGCGGTGGGCATCTGATTTTCCAAGGTAAGTTTGAAGAAAATGGCAAAGCAGTTAAAACCCTGTCGGATGCTGAAAATAATTCTTATACTTTCAAATATTTGAACAAACTGGAAGCCATAGCCAGACCAAAACCCCGCACGCAATTCATTGATTTCATCACGTTGGTAGGAGCCAGAGAAAACAACCTTAAAAACCTCAGGGTCAACATTCCGCTGAATGCATTTACGGTAGTAACCGGCGTGAGCGGATCAGGAAAATCGACCTTGATTTCCAAAGTTTTGTATCCCGCATTGGCCCATTTGCAGGGCGTGGGAACCGGAGAATCGGGTAAATTTGACAAGCTGGAAGGTGCATACAAAAAAATCAAGCAGGTTGAATTTATCGATCAGAACCCGATTGGAAAATCTTCCCGTTCCAATCCAGTTTCGTATGTGAAAGCCTTGGATGCCATTCGAAATTTGATGGCATCTCAGGTTTTAGCAAAAAACAGAGGCTATTCTCCATCTCATTTTTCGTTTAATGTGGAAGGCGGAAGGTGCGAAACCTGTCAAGGCGAAGGTGAAATTAAAATTGAAATGCAGTTCATGGCCGACATTTTTCTGAAATGCGAAAGTTGTCATGGTCGAAGGTTTAAAGAAGAAGTGCTGGAGGTTACTTTCAAAGAAAAAAACGTGGCTGAAATCCTCAATTTGACAGTCGATGATGCCATTAAATTTTTTGGCGTACAACCAAAAATTGCTGAACGATTACAACCCCTGGCAGATGTGGGTCTTGGCTATGTGCGCCTTGGACAGTCGTCGAATACTTTGTCGGGAGGAGAAGCCCAGCGGGTGAAACTGGCTTTTTTCTTGAGCAAAGCGAACCCGATAGACAATGGCATGCTGTTCATTTTCGATGAACCAACTACAGGTCTGCATTTTCATGACATTTCGAAACTCTTGAAATCAATTCAAGCCCTGGTGAACCGTGGTAATACTGTGATTGTGATTGAACACAACCTAGACATGGTGAAATGCGCCGACTGGATGATAGATCTCGGTCCCGAAGGAGGCGATGCAGGCGGAAACCTGGTTTTTCAAGGCACAGTTGATGAAATTCTGGAAGTAAAAGAAAGTATCACCGCCCGCTATTTGAAAGAAAAACTTGCCCATGCTTAACCTAAACCAACGCATTGATGCCTTTATAAAACTGGGTGAATACCTGAAGTCGGAACCATGGGCCGATTGGGAATCTACTTTCAGAAAAGCAGAAATTGACAATGGCTTTTTTACTCAGGAATTTTCAAAAGCTGCTTTATTGGGCATTGGCCACATGCTGAATGCCAAAGACCTGAACGAAATTGAAAGTCGATATCCGTCGCTTGAAAATACAACAAGCAAACAAGTAGGTGTGGTGATGGCAGGCAATATTCCTGCTGTGGGTTTTCACGATTTTGCATCGGTGTTGCTGGCTGGGCATACCTTGCTAGCAAAACCCAGTACTCAGGACAGTGTGTTGATAAAGCGAATTGCCACAGAACTTGTGCGCATTGAACCTGCTTTCGAAAACCGCATGCATTGGGTGGAAAGGCTGAACGATGCGGACGCCTTTATTGCCACTGGCTCAGACAGTGCTGCGCTTCAATTCAAATATTACTTTGGCAAAAAGCCCAACCTCATACGTGGCAATCGCACCTCGGTATTGGTGCTGCACGGCTGGGAAACTGCTGAAAATTTAAAGCCTGCCACCAGCGACATGTTTCAGTATTTTGGCCTGGGTTGCCGCAGTGTGGGCAAAGTCTATTTGCCTGAAGAATATAAGGTTGAAACCCTTTGCGATGCCATAAACACGCAAAGTTGGTTGCTCAACCACCATAAATACATGAACAACTACAACTACCACAAGGCCATTGCACTCATGAACCTCGACCCATTTTTAGACACCAATTTTGTGATGGTGCGGGAGTCGGAACAGTTGCATGCGCCACTTGGGCAAATATTGTTTGAGTACTACAAAGACCTCGAAACATTGCAACAGAAGCTACAACAGATTGAGACCAAACTGCAGGTAATTACTTCAGTCAATGCCTGGTTCGAAGGCAGCATACCCAGCGGCACAGCCCAACAACCTGGCTTTTTCGATTATGCAGATGGGGCTGATACGTTGCAGTTTTTGGAAGGGGTGTGAGTAAATAGATTACTTGCTTAGGTTAGGTGCTTTTGTTTGATTTTTATTGGCAGGTTGCTGAAAAAACAAAGGCTATGTTTTTTCGAACATAAGCTTTAAAATTAATTTCGTAGCCTTGGTTTGCCTCCAACCAAGCTTACGTTTAAAGTTTTGTAGACTAGGTGAATATTTCGTAGGCTAATTTTCTGTGGCTGGCTATAATCACCCAATCCACTCAAACCCACAATATGGCACCAACACCTGCGGAATTCGAATGCCATCCGGCGTTTGGTTGTTTTCAAGAATGGCGGCCAGAATGCGTGGCAAGGCCAAAGCACTTCCGTTCAAGGTGTGTAGCAGTGTTGTTTTCTTGTCGCCTTCTGCTTTGTAGCGAAGCTTAAGCCGATTGGCCTGAAAGCTCTCAAAATTGCTGACCGATGAAACTTCGAGCCAGCGTTGCTGAGCAGCAGAGTATACCTCCATGTCGTAGGTGAGCGCAGAAGTGAAACTCATGTCGCCTCCACAAAGTCGCAGCACCCGGTAAGGCAATTCCAGCTTTTGAAGCAGGCTTTGCACATGTAGACTCATTTGTTCCAATACTTCGTAGGACTTTTCGGGCTGAATAATCTGCACAATTTCCACTTTATCGAACTGGTGCAATCGATTCAAACCCCTCACATGACTGCCCCAACTGCCCGCCTCCCTACGAAAACAGGGAGTGTAGCCCACATTTTTCACAGGCAAGTCGCTGTCTTTCAATATCGTGTCCCTGTAATAGTTGGTAATGGGCACCTCAGCTGTGGGTATCAAAAAAAGGTTGTCTTCCGTGGCCAGGTACATTTGTCCATCTTTGTCGGGCAGCTGCCCTGTGCCATATCCAGAGGCTTCGTTGATGAGAATGGGAGGTTGCATTTCTATATAACCTGCCTTCACCGCTTCGTCCAGAAAAAAGTTGATCATAGCCCGCTGAAGCCTGGCACCTTTCCCTTTGTAAAATGGGAATCCTGCTCCGGTTACTTTATTTCCCCCTTCAAAATCGATGATGTCATACTTGGCTATCAAATCCCAATGCGGCAAAGCACCTTCGGCCAAAGCAGGGATTTCGCCGTGCGAAAGTACAGTTTCATTTTCTTCCGGAGTTTTGCCTACAGGCACAACTTCGCTTGGAAGATTTGGTATGGTAAGCAACAACGCCTCTAGTGTATTTTCCAGCTCTTTGAGGTGTAATTCTCCTGCCTTTACTTCTTCCTTCAACGATTGCACCTGGGTTCGGCTTGCTTCCGCTGCTTCTTTTTGTCCAGATTTCATCAGCAAGCCAATTTCCCCTGAAAGCTTATTCAGCTCTTCCTGAAGTTTGTTCAAGGATTGCTGCATATCCTTTCTTTTCTGGTCGATAAGCAGCACCTGGCCTACAGTTTCCTCAGCGTTTGGAAACCCTTTTTTTTGCAGGCCTGCTACTACTTGTTGAGGGGCATCGTGAAAAACGGAAAGTGTTAACATCTTTAATTGTCGAAGGAAGCCATGAATTTGGGTCGCAAATTTTGCACAATTACCCATTAAGCACAGAAATTTTATTCAAAAAAAGAGTGGAAGGTTGTTGAAGTGCTTTTCAGGTTGTACTATTGCAGTCGAATTGGCTGCTATACTTACCTGATTTCAAGGTCCCACCGTGAAGAGCCATTTTGCCGGAACCCTTTCTGTTCTCATCACAATTTCCGTCAACAGAAGAATTCCACCCAAGAAACATCATGACATTTCAACTTATTTACCGCCCCATATCTTATGTATAGTGCTGAAGAGCTTAAAGGTTCACTGCTCTCTGAATTGAAGAAAATCTCTGAACAACTGGGTCTCAACATGGCCCGAAAACTGACCAAAGACGAACTGATAGCAAAAATTCTAGAAGAACAAGAAAACGGTCAGTCTAGTGCTACTACGCCAGCAGAAACGCAAACAGAAGCGGAAACAACAGATGATTCGCCCAAGAAAAGGCCAAGAATCAAGCGTGAAAACGTAGCTCCATTGCTCAATGACCCTAATTTCGATTCGTTGAATGCGCCTGAACCAGAAACAAAAAGCGACAAATCTGCCGAGGATATGCTCGAAGATTTCAAAATGGACATCGACCAGATCATGGAATCTTTTTCGGTTGATACTACGGCAGTTGCTCAACCTGACTCCAAAACAGAAGAAGCTCCTGTTGCAGAATCAACTTTAGAAAGCAAGCCGAAAGAGGTTTATGAACCACTTGTGGCTGTAGATCGACGTGAAGTTCGTGATCGTGAGCCAAGAGAACCTAAAGAGCTCAGAGAGCCACGTGAAAACAGGGATTTGTTGAAAGAGCCATTGCGTGAGCGTGAACCTCTACAGCCCCGCTACAGAAAGCCTGACATGTATTTTGTGCGTGAGTTCGACGGTTTGGTAACCAGCACAGGTGTATTGGAAATTATTCCCGAAGGATATGGCTTTTTGCGCTCTGCCGACTACAACTACCTGGCCAGCCCTGACGATATTTATGTTTCGCCCTCTCAAATAAAATTATTCGGCCTAAAAACCGGCGATTCTGTAATAGGGCAAATACGTCCACCCAAAGAAGGCGAGAAATATTTTGCCTTGCTGAAAGTGGAAACCATCAATGGAAAAACAACTGAAGAAATCCGTGACAGGATTCCTTTTGAATATTTGACTCCCCTTTTCCCAGAAGAGAAATTAAGGCTAAGCACCACTTCAGATCAGCTTTCGACCCGCATCATGGACTTGTTTGCACCGATTGGAAAAGGACAACGAGGCATGATTGTAGCCCAACCTAAAACAGGTAAAACGGTTTTGTTGAAAGAAATAGCCAACGCCATTGCTACCAACCATCCGGAAGTTTACCTCATTATTTTGTTGGTAGACGAACGACCGGAAGAGGTAACTGATGTGCAACGCAGTGTGCGGGCAGAGGTGATATCCTCTACTTTCGATGAGCAAGCCGAACGACATGTGAAAATTGCCACCATTGTGCTCGAAAAAGCCAAGCGTATGGTAGAATGCGGACACGATGTGGTGATTCTGCTCGACTCCATCACCCGATTGGCCAGGGCATACAATACAACTGCGCCACCATCTGGTAAAATTCTTTCAGGTGGTGTAGACTCAAATGCTTTGCACAAACCCAAGCGTTTCTTTGGCGCAGCCCGAAATGTAGAAAATGGCGGTTCATTAACCATCATTGCCACAGCATTGATTGAAACTGGCTCCAAAATGGACGAAGTGATCTTCGAAGAATTTAAAGGAACCGGCAACATGGAACTCCAACTCGACCGCAAACTGAGCAACAAACGAGTTTACCCAGCCATCGACGTACCAGCTTCTGGCACTAGGCGAGAAGACCTGTTAATGGACAAAGAAGAACTGCAGCGGGTTTGGATATTGCGGAAACACATGAGCGACATGAATTCTATGGAAGCCATGGAATTCCTGAAAAGCCGCATCAGAAATACCAGGGATAATATTGAGTTTCTGGCATCGATGAACGGATAAATTTCGAATGAAAATCAAAAAGAAAAGGCTGCTTCGGTGGCCTTTTCTTGTCCCTCATCATTTGAATGGGATTGAGTATCTTGAACTAGGATTAGATTTAAACTAAATCAAAGTACAATATCCGCTTACCCTTCCATTTATGGTTTTTGTATCCATGGATTAATCTATTTACAATAATATCGATTTACCATTTAAAATAACAACCTACTCCACCACCGCATTTCCCCGTGCTGCACGCTCGCCAGCTATCCGCCAACGGTACAGCCCCGAAGGAAGTTGCGAAACATTGATTTGCCGACCAGCTACAAATGTTTGCTCCAGCACCGTTTGGCCTTGCAGGTTTACAAGCTGCACGGTGTGTTTACCAGCAGGGAGCCCCGTAAAACCCAAAAATCCTTTGCTCGGATTGGGATAAGCCAATACAGACTGAGGAATAGCCTTGGCTTGTGTGCTGGTGCGAACAGGTGCTCCCGGATCCCAGCGAACGCCCACCCCGCTGATTTTCGTGATCAGGAAATCAGAGGCAGTGGTATTGCCCGGGGTTCTAAAATAATCGCCTACAAAAATGGCATCGCCATTGCCCAGGTAAGCTGCTCCATGGTAGTTGTACCGATTGTTGTCAGGAGGAGGGTTGATCGTGAGGTCGAATACCTCTTCGCCAAACCAGCGGAACTGCTTGAAATGGTATTCTGGGACCGTGTTAGTACCAATGCCAGTGGGCCTTCTCACGTTGCCCATCACCAAAAAGTTGTTATCATTGGTTACATGACCTGGTGGCCAACCACTCCGCAATGAACTATCCGCCCAGAATCGCTGACGGGCACCATTGTAGCCTATCACCATGAGGGCAGGGTCTGTGCCCAGGCTGGTGTTCTCACTCTTGGTGAAGCAGCCATAATAACCCCCATCGGTGCGGGCATGGAAACTGCCCGTGAGGAAGCCGCCTGTGAGGGGAGGGGTGTACACAATCTCATCCCACTGCACCTGGCCTAAGCTGTCAAGCTCCATGGCCCGCACACTGCCCTGGCTCAGGTAGGTGAGCAAATAGCCCTGGCCGGGGGTGCGCTCTATGTAGGGGCATTGGCCACCCAGGGGAAAATCGTTGAAAAAAAAGCGAATGCCGCTGGAGTCGTAGCCATGGATGCGCAGGTTTAGGCGGCCGGGCACGGTGAAAGATTCGTCAACAACAGTGAGCGTGACCCCACCTCTATGGTTGGTGCAAACACTTTGTAGGTGGCCAATGGATTGCTGTGCACTTGGGGTAAATTTATGCCAGATTAGGGTGCCATCGTTACGATATTTTCTAATATTCAACCCATAAGTTCTGATAAGCGGGTTGTTGAAAAAATTTGCTCCAGTGTAAACTGCATAAATCAAGGAGTCGTCACTTCTGCTAAAGATGGGTCCAAGACCTAAACCAGGTAGGGAACGATAATTTATTATTTCCAAGGTGTCACCATTCGCATCTATCCTTACAATACCAAAACCCTTGTAAACATTTCCATTATCAATATAACCCCATGCATCAGAGAGGCCTCCAACAAAATACTGTCCATTGCGTAAAGTAACCCCAAAATACAATTGGTCATCTGAGGTAAGCCTTAGAGTTCCATTTTGTCTTACTGAAAGAAGTGGGTGTATTTTACTCCACAGCACTTCCTGTCCAAAGCCTTGGAAACAGCAAAGGCATAATGCAATCCAAAGTCTCATCGCAGTACAGCTAATTGTTTGTTTGCCATCGGAACACCGGCCAGGCAAAGTCTGTACACATACAGCCCGGCAGGCAAATGCTCAATGTTGAGGGTGCAAGATTGCTGCTGGTAGTTTTCGACCTGGTGCTCTGCCAATACATAACCGCCTTTTAAATCAAGTATTTGTATGGTGGCTTCCTTTGCCTGGGCCGATAGTTGAAATGGTATGGTGATTGCCAATGAACCCGGGTTGGGAAAGGCAAGACCCAAGAAGTTATTGTCAATGGCATCCGGCATGTTGCCTGCTATTGCTGGTCTTGAATGTGGAAATACGATATCTTCCCAAAGCATGGTGGTGCACATTTCAATTACGGTATAGCCGGCATCAGGGGTAAATGTGCCATTGGCAGGGGTTTTAGAAACTATGTAAGTCTGAAGTGGTCTTTCTACATCGCCATTCTCTGATTCAATAGTTCCAAGAAATTCATTTTTGAAACGGTAATATTTGATTGTTTCCCCCGAGTTATTCCAGATGCTTTTCCAGTTTCCGGGCGAGATCCATGAAGTTCCAGAGCACTCTACATTGTACCTGTCATCTACATCTGCACCAGCTCCAGCACAAATGGGCAAAGTGGTATAATCACCCAAAGCCATAGGCCATAGGTTGCCTGAAGGGTGGTTGAGGTTTTCGGAGGTAGTTTCCTGGCCGCCAATTTTATTGTCTTTAAATCTTGTTCCTGGCCCCAAATAAATTCCTATTTGCGGGTTGGTGCCAGTGCTTCGCTCAATGTCGTTGCAGCGAAAGTGCAGGTTCAACACATCGGACACTGGGCTACTGATTACATCGGGTCCTGCTTTCAAGTTGGTGGCTGTGTCGCAAAACTCAAACTTATTGCGGTTAACCTGTAAATTGTAACTCAAGTTCTGAGAAGACAAAGGGTTGTCGTAAGTGAACTGAATGGCTTTTCCATTACTTCTAAAATGGTTGTCTTCTATCGCAAAAGTTGGGACGTCACTGAATTGGCTGGTTTCTTCCAGGTCAATGCCTTTGAGGCAATTTTCAAAAGAGTTATGCGTAAATTCATGTGTTTGTTCCCCACCGGTTTTGTAATTTAGTCTTACCCCATAATCAAGATTCCTGAATGAAATATTGTTTATCCGGTTTCCTTCACTATGTCCAACAGTCATTCCGTAGAACCCATCAACCAATACACCAAATCTAGGCTTAGAAGCCGAGGTTGAATTTTGAGTTCGAAATTCGCTATGTACTGTAGCAGGTAAATTGTTGGTGCTGTTGACATTGAGGAATGTTTTCACCAAATGAATGCCTGTAATCGGTTGGTTAGCCAAAATATCGAAAGGGGTACAATTGTTTGGGTCAAGGCAAGTAGTGGCTAATTCCGGCAAAATCGGGAAATTAAGTACCTGATCCCTATCTGCTGCAAACCCAGGAAGCCGGAAATTACAATTATAGACGGATAGGCCATTCTCAGGATAAACTAAATTACCCCATAACCCATCAAAAACCTGAACGGGTTGCAGATTGAAATCAAAGTTTGTGATGCCTGATTTATGGATATTGAAAAAACCGCAGTTATCAACGCTCAAGCCATTTCCTATGCCAGAAATACCAAAGAGGAGGTTTTCAAAAGTATTGTTTGAAATGGTAAACTGTTCAGTTTTTGGAAGTTTAACTTCCGGCGGAAATTGCCATGAATCATAGGCTTGGTTACCACGAATGGCTATACCAGCCAAACCATAATATTCGTAAATATTAGGACTTGTAACTCGCTTAAATGGATTGAGAAAGTTTGCTGGATTAGTATTGAAAGTACTATTACTTATAGCGAATGTACCTCCACGGTTTTGAGCAGAATAACCGCTAACCAAAACACCAATGATGTTTTCTTTAAAATCAGTTTCATTTATTGAAACGAGTGGATCGTAGTATCCAGTTGGATCGCCCAACACTGAAATACCCACGAAAGCATCCCTAATTAATGGTCTATTCTGCCTTTGGGTTTTAACAGAAAGCAATGAAGAGCGATCTTCTAAAATTATTCCTTGCCACATTTCAGAACAATACCCACGCAAGGTGCAGGAGTTCAATATTAATTCAACTTTCGGAGCCACTAAAATGGAAGGTCTTAAAAAGTTGCTATTGGTAAAATCAAAATTTTGTTGGACAATACCAGGATAAGAAATGGATGATTGAGGAGACCCATCAACATAAAAAATGGTACCAGGTGCAATCGTAAATTCACCAGGGCTACCATCGTCAAAAGTTTTTCCCATCAATCTTATTGTTCCTCTAATCCAATAGACTCCGTTGAAAACAACAGGTTCGGTATTGGATGCATATATTTCTGTAACTTGATCAGGTACACCTAAAAATGCCCTTTCAATTTCATTAGAGGCATTTGGATTTTGATAGCCACCAGATCTTACAATAAAACCATTTGATGGCAAGCAGCACACATTGTTGTCCTCAGGAATGAATAAAATAGTGCCCGAGTATGTCCTGTTGCACCCCGAATGACCAGGTTGGTTAATTTGTAAAGTGATGGTATATGTTATAGAATTAACTATCTCAAAAGTCGGCTCAACCACTATTACCCCAGGAAATCCGGTACCTGTTAAGCTGCCAGACACAAGGGACAAACCACCAGGCAACACCCAAGTATATGTTGTAGCTGGATGTGCTGCACCAGTAAACTGCATAGTAACCTGGTTTGGCAAATTTGGAAAAAAGCATTGTTGGACTTGATTAACAAGCCCATGTGAACCAAGCACTTGAAAGGTCATTGTAGCCGGTGCTCCACATTGGTTGTTTGGGTTTGGCCCATATTGGAAGGTATATGTTGTTCCAATTGTAAGATTGTTCACTGCTACCCCAGTCTGGTTATTTTGGGATGTCAAAACATTTCCTCCAGGACTTATTTGCGTCCAAACACCGCCCAAAGGCGAAAATCCTGCCAATGGTACAAAGCCTGTTTGGTGGCAAACAAGTTGGTTATTTCCTGCATTGAATTCTAAATCAGGTCGCACATTAATGGAAAGTGTATGCAACATTGGCAAATCAGTATTGTTGCAAAGGTTTGTATTGTAGAAATATTGAATCTCGTAAACGCCACTTGTTTGAGGAGTAAAGGTGTATATACCATTATTTTCAACGACTCCTACACCAATAAAATGTCCTCCGGTTGGCAATCCTGCAAAATTGATTAAACTGGAATTGTTAAGTACTAAAGTTTGCCCAATACAAAGCTCACCTGTAGACATTTGCTGACCGCCTACACGGTGAAGTGTTAGGTTATCGATAAATAACCTTCCATTAATGTTCTGGAAAAAACTTGCTAAATTTTGATCAACGCAAAATGGCAATATTGTTATATTCGTAATGTTGCAAGTGGCTGCGTCAAGTGGAACATTTACTTGAAAGCAAAAATGAATCCACCTCTGAGAGTTGTTTTCAGGTAGACCAGGATTATTTAATCTAACATTCCAAACATGAATATTTTCTCCGATTCCAAAATTTTCAATTGCTGAAAAATCAGGGTTATTAACTGAGCCATTAACTTCACCGGTATTAGGGTTGTATTGGATCGTTTTTCCAAAAGTCCAGGCAAGGCCTAGAAGTTGAATATTCTCAGTTGTTTGTATATCATGATCAACATAGAAATCACCTTGTAAAATATATGATGCCCCTGGCAATAACGATTCACGCAGTGCTGTACTGATTCCATTTCCCAATGAATAACTGTTTTCGGTTGGCTGATTATTGAAGTGAAGCAATTTTGAGGCTGTTGCATAGTGGTTACATGTTGGATCAGGGTTTGGCGTACTTGCCATAAAGGGATTAATAAATTCCGTTTCGGGAATATTGGTTTGAGTAGTATTGGTAATTCCTGTTGTCCATACGATAGAACTTGCCATTGCCCAATTGTTGGTGCAAGGAGCCCAAAAGCGAATGGGCAATGGCGTAGGCTGAGTTGATGGATCAGCCATAAGTGCACAACTATTCACAAATTGGTCGGATGTAATTGGGTTGCAACCAGGCACTGACACTACATGTTGAGCTTGATTGATGAAACCACATTCCGTTCTGAATACATTTTCGAAACCACCATCTTGTATCAAAGACCTTGAATTCAAATCATTAGGGAAATCAAAGCTTGCACAAGGGATGGCAGGACTGCCCGATTGCGGAGCTTTTGGCACCAATACTCCAGAACTAAATAATGCACCACCGCAGTAAATTGAAACAGGCCGAAACTGGTATCCTTCAAAATGAAAGTCATTCTCGACAAAAACGCATCCAGATAAGCCCGAAGAACCATTTATAATTACAGAACCATCAACAATCCAAATCAAATTAAGCATATCTGCCACCTGAATGTCTGCTACTGTGTCGATGACTAAATTCCCTGAAACCTTAATAATAGTCTGGTAATACCCTTCATTTGGTAAAACTGTGAAGAGATTTTTTAAGTGTAGGTCTCCTGAAACATAATAGTTTCCGAAATATAAAGTTGTGTCGCTCAAGTGATTAGTGAGCGTATCAGGCAAATGGTTTGAAAAGGCATTTGACACTTGTAATTTAATAAACTGAATATTGTTTAAGATAGTGCTTATCTGCAATGAATCAACTTCTAATGAATCTGAATTCACAACTCCACCAGAGATGGTGCCGCCTATTCCAGCTTTCCCACCAAATACAAGTGGCTTATTGAAGTTAGCAGAGTCCATAACAAACAAACTGTACCTTTTCAAATTGCCGAAGTCAATCTGAGCATTTGAAAAGGAGGCGAAAAGCAGGAATAAAAGTAGACTTAGAAAGTGCTTTCTGGAATTGGACGTTGATAGTGAGTTCTGAATTTTTAGACGTGCCTCCAAATGGAAGTCTGTGTGTTTGTGTGTGTGGGGGGGGGGGGGGGGGGGGGTAAATAATTGCATAAAATTGGATGTTTAATTTATATGCAATGTTTATATTTTTTTTGAATCTCCAAATATCATTTTCAAAATATTTGTAAATCGGCCTGAATGAGGAAATTTTTGTTTTGGAAGAACCTATCCAATTAACAACAGCTAGTTTGCTTCATTTATAATAGGTTTGCACTTTCAAACTATCTCAAGCTGGTTTCAATCAAATCAGCTCATTTTTAGTTATTCTTCCTATCATTATTAAGCCCACATGGCCAGAGGAAATTTCAGCGTAGACGACAAAGACAAAAAGAAAATAACCACGCATGGTTTGCGCAAAGCCCTTCAGGTGTTCAGATACATTGGCCCCTACAAATACACATTTGCAGCAGGCTTCTTTTTTCTTATCGTTTCAGGGCTCACCTCTATGGTGTTTCCTTTCATCACCGGCAAACTGGTAGATTCCGCTGTGGGAAACCTCGCAGGATTCAACCGAAATCAAATGGCCTTGGCCCTCATTGGGGTGCTGCTTGTGCAAGGCGTTTTCTCGTTTTCACGCATTCAGTTGTTTGCCAAAGTGAGCGAAAATGCCATGCGGGACATCAGAACGCAGTTATATGAAAAAATGGTGTTCCTGCCCATTTCTTTCTTTGAACAGCGCCGGGTAGGCGAACTCACCAGTCGGCTCACGAATGATATTTCTCAGCTGCAAGACGTGTTGTCGTTCACATTGGCAGAATTTATCCGGCAGATTACCACGCTGGTTATTGGCGTAGCAGTCATCATCATGATTTCGCCCAAGCTAACGCTGGTGATGATTTCATCTTTCCCATTCATGATTCTGGCAGCCATTCTGTTTGGAAAATTTATCAGAAAATTGTCGAAAGCAGCTTCGGACGAACTGGCCAAAGCCAATGTTGTAGCAGAAGAAACTTTGCAAGCCATTCACGTGGTGAAGGCATTTACCAACGAAACCTTTGAGGTGAGTCGGTATGGCAATGCGCTGCAAAAAGTGGTGATTCAGGCACTGAAGGCTGCAAAATTCAGGGGCGTATTTATTTCATTCGTCATTTTTGCCATTTTCGGAGGCATTGTGTTGGTGCTTTGGTACGGATTAGGCCTTGTAGGTTCAAGTGCCATGACCATTGGCGACCTGGTTTCGTTCATCATTTACACCACATTTATTGGCGGCGCTGCAGGTGGCATGGGCGATTTATATGGTCAGCTTCAAAAAACAGTGGGAGCTTCGGAACGGGTAATGGAAATTCTCGATGACCCCGAAACCGAGCAAACCAAACCTTTGGACAAACCCTGGAAAGTGGCAGGTGCCATTTCATTTAGCGATTTGCATTTCAGCTACCCGACCAGGAAAGAATTGCCCATTCTGAAAGGCATAAACCTCCACATAGAACCAGGTCAAAAAATTGCTTTGGTAGGTCATAGCGGTGCCGGAAAATCTACGGTGGTGCAGTTGCTGATGCGGTATTACAAACCAAATTCCGGGCAAGTATTAATAGACGGTCAGTCTTCGGATCAAATTGACATGAAAGCATGGAGAAGCAATATTGCCGTGGTGCCCCAGGAGGTGATTTTATTTGGAGGCACCATTAAAGAAAATATAGCCTACGGTAACCCAAATTCCAGTGATGACGCCATTCGTTTGGCGGCCAAAAAGGCCAATGCACTAGAATTTATCGACTCTTTCCCAGAAGGTATGGAAACCGTGGTTGGTGAAAGGGGCATAAAACTTTCAGGCGGACAACGGCAGCGGGTGGCCATTGCCAGGGCTATTTTAAAGGATCCGGCCATTCTGGTACTCGATGAGGCCACCAGTTCGCTCGATGCCGCTTCTGAAACCCTTGTGCAGGAAGCTTTGAACCTATTGATGGAAAACCGCACAACCATTATCATCGCCCATCGGCTGGCTACTGTGCGCCAGGTTGACACCATTTACGTAATTGAAGGTGGTAAAATCATTGAGCAAGGCACCCACCAAGAGTTGCTCCAAAAGCAAGATGGCTTGTATGCCAACCTGATTAGGTTGCAATTTGACATGGTGGAGTAAAGTTTGTCAGTGCCTGAAATAAGTTTACCGCTTTTGCCCGTTAAATTTTTGAAAACAATGGCAAAACGTAAACAATTCAAAATGGATATTTCAGAACGCAGGAGGCGGCATTTCAGTGATAGTTTCAAGGCAAAAAAAGCCAAGCCAATTGAGCCGGTCTTTTACGGTGGTTAACTTACTTTAAACCACTGTCACGATAGAAGGAGCTTCGAACGTTTTGTTGGTGACAGCGGCATTTTAGCCCCGCCATACTTCTATGTTAATAGTCGCCAAAGCAAAAAAAGAATAGATAGATGGCAACACCGTTTCGCCAAATGAATTAGAACAACAGTCGTAAAATTGGCAGGGCGGTGAAAGCAGAGAAGTGGTTTAAATGAATGTTTTCAGTATATTTAGGTTGCTTATTATAGCAGTGGCTATAAGCACAATAGAATTGCCGGGAGCATGTTGCGCTGTCAGCAGTTTGTTAATTTCATAATACATTGCAACAACAATTAGTGGCTTAATAAAAATGATAATACTATGGAAGACAATGACTTAAGTAGGCGTATAGAAATCATGGCAGAAATGCTGCATGAGCAACGAGAGACAAATACAAGGCTCGGCGAAATGAATAATAGGATAAAAAAAAAGGGAAGACCAACAGATAAAAACAAACCTGGGAATTGGCAAGTTGCGGCTCTCGGTCATTTAATTAGCAGATCAGTTTGAGGCAGTTTTGCATCATGAAAAGCGGATTGATGCCCTCGAAAGGAAAGTATTTAAGTAATAACTCCCAGCTATCGACCTTTGTAACTTTTATCACAAACCTCTGCTTTTCATCTACTTACCTTTGTAGCTTACAAATCAGAAACAAGGCGATGAAAGCAAACATGGGTTCCGCAGACAAAGTGATCAGGATACTTTTGGCCGTGGTGGCAGGCATTTTATATTTCACAAATATCATTTCAGGCACCGTGGCCATCATATTGCTGGCCTTGGCCGCAGTTTTTATCATCACCAGCTTTATGAGCTTTTGCCCGCTTTACCTTCCCTTTGGCATCAGCACTAAACCCAAACAAAAATGAACACTAGGCAAACAACATCTTTCGAAATAGACAACCTCAAATGCGGCGGCTGTGCCAACACCATTTCAAAGGCATTGCACAGTTTCACCGGCTTAACCGATGGCCATGTAGATTTTGAAAACGGCACCGTAAGCTTTGCCCATGATGCTGATTTCGACCTGCAAGGTGTGAAATCCAAGCTGGCCTCTTTGGGCTACCCTGAGGCAGGTTCAGCGTCTGGACTGGAAAAAATGGTAGGAGTAGCTAAATCGTATGTAAGTTGCGCTGTGGGCAACATGTCGAAATAATATGGAAGGTAATTTCAACGAACTGATACAATCGAAAAAGCCGGTACTGATCGACTTTTTCGCTGAGTGGTGCGGGCCATGCAAGGCCATGAAACCTATTCTTGAAGAGGTAAAAACCAAAGTAGGCGAGCAAGCCAACATCATCAAAATAGATGTTGACAAAAATCCTGCACTGGCCAGCCTATACAAAATTCAGGGTGTGCCCACGCTGATGATATTCCAAAACGGACAGGTGAAGTGGCGCACATCGGGCGTGGTGCCTGCCGGCCAGCTCACGCAAATACTTCAGGGCTTTAGCCAATAAATCAGGCTATTCCTTCTTGCTGCCGCATTTTCGCTACAAAGTCAGGGCCGCAGGCCAGCTTTTGAGCCAAAGGCATTTTGGGGTCAACTACCCGCCAGAAAGGAGCCACATCTTTTTGCCCGGCCTGCCATTGTTCGTAAGCCAATTCGCTCACAATCCGGGTAAAAATGCCCGCAGTAAGCGGACACATATATTCCACCTGATGCTCGAGGGCAATGTCTTTTTTCATGGTTTGAAAAGAAACAGCCTTGCCTTTCGGAATGGTTCGAATGTATTCGTCGATTTCTTTCGGGGAAGAAATCAGAAACTTTTCGCCTGCTGGCACATCGCCAAACTTTTTGTCGGAAATCTTATACCTCAGGCTTTTGGCCGTTGTTGAATTTCTGGTTCCAAGATTTTGCCATGATGAAAGTTGATTTTGAAGGAAATTGAACAAATTGTTTACCAAATCACACTCACAAGATTTGTATACAGTTGAAACTTGGGGTCGATTGTAATAATAGGAATATCCTCCGTAAAGGCCTGAGCAACTAAAATTCTGTCAAAGGGATCCCTATGTTCAGCAAAAAGCGGGGTATTGTCATATGCTATTAAATGACTTGTGTCCAAGGGAAGATGCGTAAACTTATTTTGTAATAAAAGTTCAACTAAATCACTCAGCTTACCCTTTGCTTCAGGAAGTTTTCCGATTTTAAGTTTAATAGCAATTTCAAAAAGGCTAGTTTGACTAAAAAATAATTCGTTATTACTATCTCGAATAATATTAAGCACTTTTGGCGAAAACCTTTCAAACTCATCTGAAACCCACAAAAGACAATGAGTATCGAGTAAATACTTTCCCTCCTCCATCACATATATTCTTTCAAATCGTCTATTGGATCATTGAAATCATCCGGTGTTGGGAACTTCCCTTTTAAGCCACCCAATACTCTTGGTCCAGTATCGCTGGATTGCCTTTCTAAGAAAGTGACTATCACCTCAGTCCTTGTTTTTACAGGTGGTGTTTCAATGAAGATTACTTTCCCGTCCTCAAAAATTCCTTTATATGAACTCAACATAAACACAGATTTACAATTCAAATATACAGATTCTTGCTATTCGTTTGAAAATCTTGATTGTATGGCCTTTTCGACCTGCCAAATGAAAAAGCCTATAAAACCAAACAAGAGTGCAAAAGCAATAATCAAAGACAAGGTTTTTCCTGGCTCAAACATCAAACACAACAAAGAAGTAGCGGCAAGGGCAGCACCCATTTTCATCATTTTACGGCTGGAATATGGCTGGGCAAAATCCCACCTCGCCTGGCTTTTCATCGAACTACTGGTTCTGTAACCATAAATTGGATTGATGCCCGACGGCGGAAATTTCAACGAAAGAAATCCGGCTAACAGAAAAATGCTACCGGTGAGTAGAGGCAAGAAAAAGAGGATGTTTTCGATAAGCACAAAGTCAACTGCAACAAGAACAAAGTTAAAAGTAAAAAGTGAGCGCACTTTCAACTACCTTTTCAAAGCCGCTTCATACACCCTGCGCATGCCTTCTTCGATGGAGATTTTGGGTTCCCAACCAAAAGTGTTTTTCACATAAGTCATATCTGAATAACGGCTGTGCACGCCAACGGGCTTATCGAGCAAGGGCTTGATGGTGGGCTTGTAACCTGCAAATCCGCAGAAAATGTCAATCAATTCCAGGAAAGAAGTGAGTTTGCCCTGCCCGATGTTGATGGCAGAGCCGTCGTGAATGTTGTCCATGGCCATCAAAATGCAGTCGATGCAATCGTCTATATGCACAAAGTCACGGCCTTGTTTGCCGCTGCCCCACACTTCGAAGGGATTCTCTTTCTTTGCCGCCCGGAAGGCAATGGCCGGCGTGGGATAGGTTAAATCCTGGTCTTCACCATAGCCTGAAAATGGCCTTACACAAGCCACAGAAATGCCATAATGTTTGGCCGCAATCTGGGCTAAAAATTCACCGGTGAGTTTGCTCCAGCCATACGTCATGTCCGGCTCGCCCATTTTGGAGAAATTGATATCCGTTTCTTTCAAGGCAATGGCACCATCAGGCGTTTGCAAATCGATGGGATAAGCCGCACTGCTACTCGGGAAAAGCACCCGATCCGGTTTATGGCGGGTAACCCAATAGAAAAATTCAGCATCTATGGCCAGATCAAGCGCTACCATCATGGGGTCGCCTTCAATTTTTGCCCTGCCGCCTACTATGGCCGCAAAGTGAAACACATCGTTGAAACGATTGGAAGGCAGTTGGTATTCAGCGGTTAGGCATTCAGGCTGGGCGGATAGTTTGAGCAGAAATTTTCTGAAATCAGACTCAACATAAGTAATCCGATTGCTGAATTGAATGGCCTCACCAGCAGCGCCTGTTTTCTCAAGCATCAACCATTTATCGGGATGCAGACCCGTTGACAAATCATCTACCAACACCAAGTGGTCAGTGGTTGTGCTCAACAAACGCTTTACGAGGTTTCGGCCTACAAAACCGCAGGCACCGGATACTAAAGTCAGTTTCATGGTGGAGGTATTCCCTGTTTTGGGGGCTGCAAATTGAGAAAATTTCTGCTTCAACGGTTGATGCTTTGTTTATTTGCGCAACAAATGAATAGAATAAACTCCTTTTTACTCAGCTTTTTGCTCCTCGCGGCAAGCCTCATTTCAAGTTGCGAACCCCAGGATTCAAACGAAGCTACAGTCCTGTTGCTGCAAAGTTTTGATGCAACATCGGAAACAGAAGTATTGGTAGCCAGGGAAAAATTGTTGCAAAAACACCCACAAAGCCCCGCCGCAGCCTATGTCCGCTCCTGGCTGTTGGTTCGTGCAGGCAACAAAGAAGGTGCATTCAAACTGGCTGATTCCCTTGTACAGGCTTCACCCAAATTTGCCATAGGCTATTATGCCAGAGCAAATTACCAAAATTCCGAGGCCTGGGAGCAAAGCCTGAAAGATTATTCGAAGACCTTGGAGCTTAGCCCTGATTTTGTTCCGGCATTGCTCAACAGAGGGTCTTTGCATTTTGCACGTCAGAAATTCGGAGAAGCCAAAGCAGACTTTGAAAAGATTTTGACCAAAAACCCAAACCACGTGGAAGCTTTACTCAATTTAGGAAATGTGTTGTTTTCTTTGAACCAGGTAGACGAAGCCTGCGAAAATTGGGAAGTTGCTGCTGCAAAAGGCAATGTGAAGGCCAAGCAGTTGCAGGAGGTTTATTGCAAGTAAATATGTAGGCTCAAACCTGATCTATCCCCACAAACATCATTCAATATCCGTCGTGAGCTGAAACCTGGAAATGCGCTTGTTGCCACGATCTACCACGAACAATGTTCTGCCACTAGCGGCGCAGGCAACAGGGTTGTCAAACTTGGTGAGCCCATCACCTTTTCCACCAAACGATACTTTGATAAGTCTGCGACTGGGTGAGGCTGCCGGTGGAACAACGCCTTCAAAACCTGTTTCCTGAAACACAAAAACAGAGTCTTTTGCAGCATCGGTCACAAACAACAAGCGCCTTGAACCTCCCGTATAAGCCACAGAAGTAGGCCGAATAAATTTACCTGGTGTACCCAAAAATCCATCCGCCTGAGCCGGTGTGCCTGGAGCTAGCGGTCTGATGTTGTAGAAAGTACCATCATCGATTATCACCTGCACATACTGCACCTTGATAAATTGCTGAGGTTGAATGGTGGTAAACACAAAATCCAGCCTGGTGTCCATGCTTGGTGTTTGTGGAGGTTGCACAAATGTACACAGTCCATAAGGCGGAATATTTTGTTCAGCTTCTCCAAATTGCTGGGCTCCCTGGTAAGCAAATCGACTGTTGAAAAGCAGCACTGAATTTACCTTGAGCAAACGGTTTTGGTTAATTTGTTCCGGCCCGGTGATGGTAGCATAGAATGAGTTGTCGGCTAACACACCAATGGCACGAATACGTGTCGAATCCATGCTCTGCTGAGAATAAAAGCCTGGATTAGGCACAATGAAAGGGAAAATCAACTTTTTAACCACCCTGGCTTGAGATAGATTGAGCAACGTTCCCGGATTTCCTTCGCCGCCAACTACTTTCATGTCAAGTACATAAATGCAAGGATATGTATAAGGCAATCCGGTTACTGTGGTATCAAATGTTCCGGCCACCAGCAAATCGAAATTTCTGCGCTGCAGCACAAATGAAGCTCCGGGAACAGGAAATCGCCCGATTTGCTTTCCGCTCTGGTCAAAAGACACTACGGCCGAACCGCCATCTACTGCATAAATCAATTGATCGAAACCCGGATTTACGTGAACCGGATCGTTTAAACCAGTTAAAAACGGTTGAATGGGTACATATTCTACCGGCCTCAAGCTAAAGTCAGGCTTAATTGGAATCAAGTCGCTCACATCTTCCTTTTTTCCAAAAAAACTGCAGGCACTCAGGCTGAGCAGGCATACGAAAGCTAGTAGTTTATTCATTGGTTGTGGTGCTTGCGCTTTCTTTGGTAGGTTTATCAATGGCGAGCGAAACCCCGATCATGTGTTGGATACCTAAATAATTGGTCGGGTTAGCTCCATAATCTATGCGTAGCCCGTAACGACCCCATGGCACTTCTACTCCAACGCCCATGGTGGGGAAAGTTTGCCCTGCCACACTTACTTTGTATCCGGCTCGGGCAAAAAGCAAGTCTTTGTAATTAAATTCTGCGCCGAGTCTAATGTTTTCGGCATTGTCGTTGGGGTGGTTCAACTGAACAGATGTTAGCAACGAGTAATCCTCATGTTTAATGGGAACCATCGATACGCCCATTTTGAATAATGTAGGTAGCGGATAATTGTCAACCGTAACCCCATTTCTTCGGTTGAAATCTACAGGTGCTTGGTCACCACCTTTCAAGCTGGAGTTGGGTCCAAAATTTTCAAGCGCAACGGCAAAGCGAAGATCTTTAAAATCTGTTTTATACATGAAGCCTAAATCGACCCCGAGTGTAGAAGCATTGAAACTGGCGATTTGTTCCCGAATGTATTTGGTGAAAATCCCGAAGCTGAATTTGTCGCTCAATTGACGGCTGTAGCCCACGCCTGCATAGAAACAATCAGCCCGGAAATACCTGCCCGTTCCAAAGGGTTGAAATTCAGTTCTTTCCTCCATGTTTCCTGTTGTTAGTGAATTCACGGCCACGGTCCAGGTAGCATAAGTGGATGGAATAAAGACCGCAGCATGTTGTTGGTTGAGTCCTGCTGAATACAACAAGTTGCCGGCAGCCACCCTGTAATCTTTCACGTCGGAAGCCGAGGCGATGTTGGCGTGGTTGGCAAAGCCGTCGCCGCTGATGGCCACACTGGCTCCGCCCATACCAACAGATCGAGGCGAAAGGTCATTTTTCAAAAAAGTGAGTCCAGAAATTCCTGCCCGCTGTCCACCGAGATTAGGGAACAATTGAGCAAAAGCTGGCGAAACCAACCAAAATATCAGCAAGCTCAGCAAAACACGGTTAGAATTTTTCATGTTACTTCCTGATTAAAAATTAAACTAACGCCATAAATAATCTGCCTTGGCTGCAGAAACCTCGCCGGATTCATGGGAGGCGTGCCACCATTGTTGGGTTCTTGGTACACTGGATCACGCTGTGAAAAAGGCAAAGGATCGCCAAATTCATATCCCCTACCGGTTACCGGATTCACCAATTGGGCATTTTTATGGTTGGTGATGTTTTTGATTTCAATGCTGAACGATATGCGTGTTTTGGCTGTAATCGGCACGTCACGGGTAATGACCAGATCTGTCCAAAACCAAGCCGAGCCAATTTTGCTGTTGATTTCAGTTTGTACTTGTTCATACACAGGTCGACCCAACTCGCTGACCCCAGTTTGGGTAAATGGTGTGTATCTCAAGCCTGATTTGTAAGTAGATGCCACAAAGAATCGAAACCCTTTCAAGGGCACATTCAATATTTTCCAGCTTGTGTCTGGTGTGAAAATAATGCCACCTTTTATATCCCAGGGTCTGTCCCAGGCCAGGTATTGCTCTTTGGTGGTGTTGATGTTGCCTTGTTCTTTAATTTGCAGCAGCGACTCTTGTGCTGTGTTCGATTTCCCTGTGGCAGTTTGGTAGGCTGTGTTGAAAGTTGCTCTCAACGATTTTGTAAAACGGTAATTCAAACCCAACTCCACACCTCTGATGCGGGCATAATCCTGGTTGATGCTGATGGTTCGCTCTACTCGTTCATTGCCCAATCGTGGATCAATCACCTCAGCGGTGCGGTTCACAATAAAGTCGAATTGGTCTTTGTAGAATGCAGTTAAAGTAACGCCAAAGTCACGGGTTACCTGGCTTTTTATGCCCAATTCGTAGCTTACAGCCACCTCCGGATTCAGGTTTGGATTACCTGAATTGGCACCAAAGCCTCTGTTTTGGTAGCTGGTATCAAGTCCTGCATACAAGAAACGAGGGTGAGCCAGGCGCATGCTGTGCACGTAATTAAAATACAACACATTGTTTTCTGTTACCGGGAAAGAAACCCGAACTTTCGGCAACACCCTGGCTTTGAACCTTCTTCCCAGAATACTTCTGCTTTGCGCTTTATAATCTCGTCTGGCCTGGTCAGGTATAAGCGCAAAAGGATTGTCGATGGCCTGGTCGGCAAACTTTCCGGGTGCCCAGTATTCAAACCTTCCGCCCAACACAGCTATGATGCCTTTGTATCGGATTTCGTCTTGGGCATAAAAAGCACCTGTAGCTGGCTTCACTTGCCACACATCGTTCGATGAACCAATGCGGTTTGGCCTGGAAAAAGTTCCATCCGACAACAATATGGGTGCACCTACCCATGGTCGGGTTACATCGATCCACAGCATTTCTTGTTCCTTGTGCTCCTGACCGAAAGTTACAAAGTGAATTTTGCTGTCAGAATTGTAAGTAAATTTGGTTTTGAAGGTAATTTCTTCAAAAAAGTGGTCATGCCACAAGCTGGAAATACCTCCATTATTGATTAATCCCGGGCCAGGAAGTGAATACTGCACAGAGTCGTTTGTAAAAGGAGGATTGGTGTACACGCCAACTGGATCAGTTACTACAGAACTTGCGTCAAACTGCCTGTCGATGGTGCGTGGCCAAAAAGGCCTGCCATTGGCATCTGCCCTGAGTCTGGTAAAAAATCGTCCTCCTGTGAAATCAACCAGCCAGTTTTTGTTGATGCTTTTTGATATGTTGAGTGCTGTAAGGTTACTACGGTGCGTGTAGGTGGTGGCGTTGTCGAGGTTCAGGCTAAAAGGATATTGCAAACCTGGCTGCATGATCTGGTCGAAACCGATAATCTGCAAGGTTCGGGTGTTTTGGTTCACCATAATCGAGTGCTGGTTGGTGAGCGAAATTCTCAAACCCTGTTTGGGGTAATAGGACAATTTAATGGTATTGGCCCATTTGTTGTCTTGTCTGGGTGCCCAGAAACTGGAGTCAGCCAAAAGCGAACTTTTCAATTGATTGGCAACCATGCGGGGATATTCATCTGAAAATCCAACATTCACACTCGTGAACAAACGTAGTTTTTTGTCGGTGTATGGGATTGGCGTGCCGATTGAAATCTCAGCCAGGTCTGTGTTCCAGGCCGTTCCTGTCATTCTGTTGAAGCCCAAATTGTCACGCTGATACCTTCCAAAAACCGCCAGCTTCTCCCCTCCTTCTTTTATTTTGGCCACAATAATACCCGAGTTGCCATTGAATTCGGCATCACTGCCACCGGTGATTACAGTGAGGTCTTGCAAAGAACCAGCACCAACTTCAGTTCCAAAACCTGTTCCGGCAAGCGGGTCTTGAGCATTCAATCCGTCTACAACAAACTGTGTTTCATACACTCTTCCCCCCCGAATCTGAATGCCATCTGGCGTTTGGGTAACGCCGTTTTGCATGGCCACCACGTCCTGCACATTCCGCACATTCATTTCTTTGATGTCGTTGGCCGAAATGCGAACTTCACTTTTACCGCTTTCCAGGTCCACCATTTGTTTTTCGCCCACCACTTCTACTGTTTCAAGGCTTTGACCCAATTCTTCAAGATCTATGTTGAGCACATTGGCTTCATCCTTTCTGATTCTTATGCCGTTGAACACCCTGTCTTTGTAGCCAACGTAGCTTACTTTAATACTGTAGTCGCCAGGCTTTAGATTTTTGATTTCATATTTTCCATCGAAGTCAGCAGTGGCTCCGCTGTAAGTTCCAACCACCAGCACAGCAGCACCAAACAAAGGTTCTTTACTGGCTCTGTCTATGATTTTGCCTTTCAACGAGGTTTGCGCCAATACACTGCTCGACAGCAAGACAAGCACCCAAAAACTAATGAGGTAGAAATGCTTCATTACCAGTTAAATTCCTCGTTGATGATGTGGTTAAGTGTGGCTTCGAGCGAGCCAGGATTTCTTGTAAACCTGTGCAGTTCAAGGCAAGAAAAAATCAGATTTGTTTTGTTGTTTGATTGATTTCGCTGTCTGGTAGCTACCAATCGTTTCCCGGTATAGACAGGTGCCGACCGCAAGCTGCTGGCTGGAACCCTCATAATGGTATCGGCATCTACCCTGGGAAACAGAAAGTATACTCCGGTAATAAAGCTTTCCGAGGCCAATCCCAAGGTTCTGAAAGAGGGCGTGAGGCTATCAATTACAGCAGTACGCAACAAAGAAGCAGGCGTGGGCGCTATGCTATCCAAGCCAAAGAAAGGAAATACAGGCGATTCCTTTTCCAATCGTGGAGTAGCAGGAAAGGTACTCACAAACATGGCTTTTCCATTGAAACGCAGATATTGGCCAAAAGAACTGATGCTTTCTTCAAGGGATAGCGGGTTGTCGCCATACCAAAAAATTTTCTTGAATGAACTCAGATACAGGTAGAATGTGGTGTTGAAAAATTGAATGTTCGCTGTGCGGTAAGGTGCATCATACCTGAGTAAATCAAACCCACCAGCAGCTGATTGAAAAATTGGAAAATAAACAGATTCAGGGGATGGCTGAATACTTCCTCTGTATGCGTCGATAACCAAAAAATCACTGTTTTTCGGTTTCATGTGCCAAGAAGGTGTTTCAGATTCGGCAGAATCGCCCGCCTGATCGAATACTTTAAAGTAAAACTTATTTGTACCCCCCGCAAGAAGGCCAGTCAAAGTGGTATTGAAAGCAACAGGTTTTTGCAAGGTAAGAGCCAGATTTTCACCCAGATATACCTCGGATAAGCCTGTAAAAACTTGATTTTCATATTTCGGCAACAGAGTCAGAAACCTGCTGGTTCTCGGAATTTCCAACCAATTTCCATCATTGACTCTAAACAACAGCCTTGTAATATTGTCGAACCCATCAGGGTCATAGGCAGTGTAGCGTAAGCTGAATACAGGTAAAATGGTGTCGCCCGTAGGGAAGGTTGTGTTTACGATTTCAATTGTAGGTGGGTTATTTTTGATAGGTATAATAACAGTTGGAGGTGTTGGATCTGCCTGATTGATGTTGTCTATAGCCCGGACCGAAAAATGAATGTCCGTAGTATCATTGGCTCCATCTGGAAAACCAAACAAAAATAAACTGTCGGTTGTGGTTACAATTTTAGCGTTAGCCCAATCTGCATCCGTGGCAGGCACAAATCCCCAAACAATTTGAAAGCCTTTTATAAAACCGTCGGCATCGGAACCGCTCCATCGCAAACGGACAGAACTTGTCAGTCTATTCGCACCACTTCGAATGATGGTATCTACTTCCAAATATGTGATAGGAGGCAGGTTAATGCGTTCTTCATCCTTTTTCTTTTTGCAAGCCCATAATCCGGAGAGCAACAAACCCAGGAAAATCCAGCATAGCAAAGTATGAAATGTGGCCTTCAGCATAAGAAAACCGGAAGGTTTTTACGCCTTCCGGTGATTTTTTAGAGATTAATCTATCGTGATTTTTTCAGTCTTCAACCAGGCTCCCTGAGCATCTGACACATGCAGGTAATAGGTACCTGATTTCAAGTCATTCAGCTGAATCTCGGTTTGAGCTCCAGTTAATTGCTTTGCAAAGACTTGTCGCCCAACCACATCTGTTAATGAAACTTTCAACGAAGTAGCATTCGTCAGATTTTCCACTGTTAACCTGTTAGTTGTTGGGTTTGGATAAACCCTCAATGAGCCGGTAACTTTTGATGCAGTGCTGGTGGGCAATTGGAAATCGCCATTGTTTCTAGGCAATAACCTGTACTGGTTGAAACCATAGTACAAAATTCCTGTAATAGAACGGAATTGCAGACCTAAAGTAACCACAATAACAGGTACTGTGATGGCTCCATCCTGAGTAGCCCAACGGTTGTTGTTGATGTAGCTCACTGCCAAAGAAGAAAATGTATTGCTGGTTTGTCTTCCAGCTAAAACAGCTGTTCCATTGGTAGGATCAAATTGGTCAGTGTTCACCCGATAATCTCCAAAATTCGAAGTTCCGGTTGCATTGGCATTTGTATCAACCACATAAAGAACTTCACCACCAGCTCCTTGAATACGAACCAGCATACCTTCATACTGTTCACAGTCTGGGCTGGTTGGATTTGCAAAAGTTCCAGGAGGTAATTGTACGGCCTGAATGGTATTGTTGCCAGTACTCACCGTTTGTACATTGGTTATGGCATTTAGGCGGGTCATGTTGAAGTTCTCCTGAACAGTTCCTGTTACCCTGATTTTATCACCCAATTGAACAGCATTCAAACTGGTGGCTGCTGCCAGCCAAATACCTGCCCAAGTGCTTTGGCCTTCTTGTTGAATATAGACAGAGCCTAAGTTTGTAGCTGAAGCTGTAGCAGTTACAACACCTTCCACGGTTACATCAAGACCATTGTAGCCAGATGCTCCTCCGAAAGTATTCAAGTTGGCAGTAAATGGTGTGCGTTGAATGATGCCAATGGTAGTTCCAGCATCGCTTACCCAATAGAACAAAGGATTGATGTTGTTTGGAACATTTGGCAAAGTGTTTCTATTTCCACCATCATCAACTGCACTGATGTAATACTTCACAACTGAACCATCGGCTTGAGCCGGGATGGAAGCTGTGTAGGTAGAACCAGCAGAATTTGCCATAGATACCTGTGCATATTGTGTATTGGCAGCCCCAACTGCATAAAACAAGGTTGCGCTGGCCACCGTACCATCGTCTGTGATGTTGGCAGAAATTGTTACGGCTTGCGAACTGGTTGGTGTAACCGGATTTCGTGTCAAATTTGTGATTGAGGGAGCTGCGGCACCAACTACCAGATCGGTCAGCCTAAAAGGGTTAATCATGTAGCCTCTGTTGTTTGCTCCTGAGTTAGGGCAACCATTTCTCTCATGCTCAACAATACCTCTGATTACTGTAAATCGATCGCCAATAATCGGACGTGTGAAAGGTGGGCTGGTACGCATGGTAGCAAATTTATCAAATATCCACACGTGGTTGTTGTTGGCGTCTCTTACCAAAAATCTAAACCGACCAGCAACACCAGCATCTAATCGAACTACTTCTACATCTCTGATTTCTATATAGTTACCCTCTATCGGCTCTCCTGTAGCCAGATTGTTTGCAGGTTGGTTGTTTGAGGTAACGTTCCCATTCAATTCCTGAACATTTGTTAAACGAGGTGCAGGCGCCGAACCCACGTCTTCACCTATAATCCGTACACCTGTTTCCAAAGGAACCAATTGCGTTTCATGAAAAAAATTGGCTGGAGCAGCAAATTCATCTAAAATACCGGTAATCTCAACAGTATCGCCAATGACAAGATCACGGATGTCGTTTGGTGTGGTGGGTACATTGAAGTTGTACCGAATGTTGATGTTGGCAAAAGGGGTAGTTGCAGTAGCATTCACGTCTCTGCCCCAAAACCAACGATTTTCTGAGGTGGTTGAAACAGCGCCATTTGCTGTTACAATAACTCTTACCCTAACTGTATCTTGAAAATAAAGTGGGTTGGGCGTGTCGTCACAGTTGGCCAGGTTTTGCGCTGCATGTGTTTGAAGTGCCTGAACTGGCACCAGTGGGATTTGGGCAAATGCCGAAAATCCGATTAAAAAGCTGAAAAGGAAAGGGATGATTCTCATAACGTTGTTGAGATATTGGTTACTTAATAATTACAAATTTGCCCCGGAAGGTTTTTCCCGAGTCAAGGTCTTTTACACTGAACATATACAGCCCTCTGGAAATGATTTGGGTGTATTTCGACAATAAATCCCAGGCGTGTTCACCACCTGAAAATACTCTTCTTTCTGCTTCTGTCGGGTCTGGACTAAAGCGTGAATAACGTGTAAACCAGCCAACATCGCCCTGATAGGTGTCGGCATTGTGTACAAAATCATCCACGATATCGCCAGCGGCAGTAAAAATTCTCACTTCACAGTTTTTTGGTAGATTGGCAAAGTACAACTTTTTATCTTCTGCTCTTGTGCTGCTGCCCTCCCAAGCTGCGTCGGAATAGTATGGATTGGGATAAACAAATGGCTCGTTGGCTGCCATATCTGCATTGCCTGGCGTGCCTGCAAAAGTATTAAATAAGTTTGCCCTCACAGCTGTTTCCAATGATGCTACATTATTAACTGCATCTCCCCTATCAAAAGCTGTAACACCTACCACATTTTGCCAGCCATTGGCTACATTTTTAATGGTGAATTTATACCGGTATGGTGTTGGGTCTCCGGCAAAAAATGTATCGGCTTCTAATCTGATTTTAGAAAAACCATTGTCGTAAAACAACCCGTTACCGGCAGAGTCGAACGAAGCAAGCAGTTCCAAAGATTTTTCCAGGTCAATGGTTTGGGCTATATCGAAGGCAAATTTAGATTTGTAAATTCTGTAACCTTCAAAGTCTCGTTGTTTGGAAATCGGGTCGATCGAAAACTCTGCGTTTCTACTCCAAAACAAATCTATCTGATTGCTCCTGCTCACAACCCTTGTTTCAGGCACATCAGGAGGACTTGGCAATATAAAGCGATTGATTTTTCCGCTTCCATCGTCTTCATCTTCATCCAATATGCCGTTAAAATTCCTGTCGTTGCCATTGTAAGTGGTTTGGGCCCAAATGGCATTCTTAATCAGTGTTTCTTTTTGTTTATCGGTATCGTCGCCGTTGGGCAATCCGTCTTCAAACTTTTTGGCTACTACGATAGCAAAAGCAGCTCTGATGGTATCCCCAGGAAACACTTTCCGGTAAGGCCCGACAGAAATCAGGTTTGAACGGTTGGCCGGCAATTTGATGCCTTGACGAAAACGAGACTCCCATTCCGAGTCAAAATTTAACCCAGCCGACATGCGGGAATACCGTTCAGGGTCATTTTCTGGTGGGAAAAGTCGGGGATCGGCTGCCGTAAACAACCAGCTGTGAAAATTGGCTTTGAAATTTGGATTCTTAACCCTGAAAGTGGAGTCGGTGGTGTATGGATGATAAAACCCACTTCGCTCTATGTCACTAGAGAAGAACTCTGACCCCAGAAATTTCAATGAATAATAACTGTCCGTAAAACCTGGTTCTCCCGTTGCATCAAATTCATATCCTAAAATCAAACTATCAATGTATCCATTTCCTCCCTGGTTGAAAAACTGGGTGCCGGTAGGTCTTACAATGTTGACGTTTCTCACATTGCCATCGCCCCACCAACCCACAAAAACTGAATCCCAGACTTCGTCACTACCATTCACAATTTCATAATTGAGCACGAGGAAAAAGTTAGAAAACGGCAAATTCCAATTGTACAATTCCAGCTTTCCATCAATACCCAAGGGATTGGTGTGCTGGCGAATTTCAAGGGGAGGATTGCCAGAACCAGGAACAAAAATATTTTTATCGGTAAAGGTTGTGACGTAATCCTGGTGAGAAACTGCTCTTGGATCATAAACCGGACTTCGGGTAAGTGAAGACCGTACCTGAATACGTGAGCCAACAGGTGCCGAAAACTCAAATCCAGGAACGCCTGCAATGTATCCATTGCTGCTTCCATTGCCGCTCAACAATAATGCGCCTGTGGTTACAGCCGGAGTGCCTTGTTTAAATGCACCAACCCAAAGGCCACCTTGCACCAAATGCTCTATGCCCGAACCAGCCGGAAATTGGCAAGAAGGATAACCAAGTTGCGTGTAACTACCCCGAAAGGCATTTCCTATAAGACCAAGGTTGTTTACTGTTGCAGAAATACTCGATGCAGACGTAACCCGCTCATCTGATATTTGAGCAGAAACTTCGGTAAAAAGAAGGAAAAATAAAATAGGAAGGTAGTTGTAGAGTTTACCCATTGGGGGCAAAGTTAGGTTTTCAAATGGTCGAACTTGGTTACCGCAAAGTTAATTTTTTGGTTCAGAGTAAACCATTTTTGGTCATTGAACTTGGGCTTACTAAAGTTTAGCTACTCTAACCCACTGTTTGTCAACGCTGTACAAACCTGTGAGTTGAATGAAATAAATACCTGCTTTTTGTTTCTGGATGGACAATTGAAAAGGTTTCTCAGGTGTTGCATTAAATTTCCCATGTTGAATCACTTGCCCATTGGTACCCATCAATGTATAGCTATACTCACCTTTTTTACTTGATTGAAAATGCAATTCATCATCCACATTGAAAATCTTGAATGGTGCATTTGAATACACGTTGGCTCCAATTGAAAAGGAAGGATTGAGCAACCTCACTTTGGCCACAACAGGCAAGTGGTCGGAAGTAGCAAAGATGGCATTGATGACGTTGGCAGGAGCAGAAGTATTCGTAGGAGCAGCGTTGATAGCTCGATTAAAATGTTGACCGTCATTGCCAACAGCTTTATAGCTTCCAGCAACAAATTGGGCACCAGCAGATCCGGTTATGAGGGGTTGATTCATCATAATCCAATCAAAACGATCGTCTAACCCCCCGCCTGAAAAGCAGCCATTTCCATTACTTTGAGGGCACTGCGTATGCACATCTGCAAAAGTGCTATTTGCCGTCCATGACCCAATTCTGTTTACCGGATCAATAAAGTCTACACCATCGCCTGCAGGTGCTAAAAGTCTCTGAAAAGCTGCTTCCGATGATCTGTACACATTAAAATCTCCTGCCAACACACAGTTTTCATTGGGAGGAATATTTGCAAAAAATTTTTGTATCGCATTCACCATACTTTCTCGTTGGCTTGCGTCAGATGCTGTGTTGCCTGCTTTCAGGTGCGTAACTACATAATGAAAAAATATGGTATCGCCAGCTGGAAGTGAACTGCTTTTGAAATATAGCCGGTAATAGTGTGAACGCCTAACCGCAGAATTGATGGTAAGTTGGCGACTCAGTCCAAGTTTATTTCTATTGTAAAAAAGTGTGCTTGCTGAATTAGGATTGTTTTCAGCCACGTATGCCGTTTTTTCAAAATGCGAAACGCCGTCTGTATTCAACACATTGGCCAAAAGCCGATCCAGCAAAATAGAAGGACTTCCTATCTCATTTACAGAATATACATCAGGATTAATGTGTTTTACAATGATTTTAAAATTCGGATCTTTCATGATCAGAGCATTGTTGCCTGTTGGCCCCGAATCACAACCGGTTACATTGTTGCCATAGTTGGTAAGATTGTGGTGCATTAAAGTGAGTGTGTCTTGAGCCCACAACATTTTAGTGGAAAACACCAGTAAAAGCGAGTACAGCAGCGTAGTTTTCATAAGACAAAAAAGGGGAACTTTTTAGGTTCCCCTTTTAACAAATGGTTACATTTCAAATTACCGGGTAATGGCGACCTTTTTTTCAAAATTGCCTTGCGCACCCATGGCTTTGATCACATACATGCCAGATGGCAAGTTTGCGATGGAAATTGCGTTGCTTCCATCCATCAAATTGCCAGCATGAACTTGCTTGCCCAAAGCATTTATTATCAAGAACTTATCCGGATTGCCAGTTTTGTTAATCCAGTTGATATTCAACTGTTCGTTGGCCGGATTAGGATAAACAGAAAAGGCACTTGATTGTAAAACTTCGCTGGCAACATCAGTCGCAGTTTGTAAAAAGAAGTTGTCAATATCAACGTAAGCGCCAGCCTGAGATTGATTAAGAATTCTGGCTAAAATTCTGAAAGTAATTGTGCTCCCTATATAAGCAGTCAACGGAACAGTTATTGTTTGAAAAGCAGCTGTTCTCGTGAAATTTGCAGAATCAATTTTAGCTAAAACCACAAACGACTGTCCGCAATTGGTAGAAGCAAATATGGTCAATGAATCCGTTCTTCTCAGCTGAACTACACTGCTGGTTTGAACATCCACCATTTTATAAAGCAGTGACAGTACATGGTTGGCAGCAACCGGGCCGAAAGGTGGCGTTGTTACAAAACTTTGCACATTGGAGCTAGTCAGGTTAGTTGAAATTGCACTGGTACCAGAAAATCCTCTGGCAGTATTGATTCTAAATTTAGAAAAACCGGTTCCATCTCGAGTCCAACCTGTTGGGATAATCAAAGTTGAGTCGAAAGTTTGGCGATATGGCAGTAAATATGGTGCGGCTATACTTACAGAAACTTGAGCAGTAGAATCATTGGCTCGGGTGCCTGGAGCTTCTGTTGGAAGAAACACAAAACCTTTCAATGTATAAGTTCCGGCTAGGGACAGATTCACACCATCTGCTCCTGAAAAAATTACTACGGTACTCGCTCCTGGTGGCAGTGGGTTGGCGAATGTAAAGTTGCGCCTTACTAATGGTCCGTTGTTGAAACGGTAGCCTGCTTCTGTAGCTGTTTGAGGAGAAGAACCATCATTTCTCACCTCCAGCAAAACTGGTTCCTGTGCCGACAAGGGGCAATTTTCACTTGTAACTGGCTGCACAAAAACCCGGGTTGCTCCTAAATCATTAGCTGCAAAAGAAGTTACGAGCAGATCATCTAAATGCCAACGGTAAGTTGCAGGTGAATTGGTACCATTCGATTTGGCGACGAAGGCAATTCTCACATTTCCTATATGATTAGACAGGATGATGTTTACTTCCCTCAGATTGCCATTTCCAATTTCATTGTTGGTTACACTCTGCCTGGTGAAAGCCCTTCCAAGTGTCCATGAATTGCCGCAATCTGTTGAAACCATTACATTCAAGGAGTCATCGTTCACATTAGCAGCCGTGACACCAATTCCACCTGTACCTGCCACACCAATTCTAAATCTTACGCCGATGCTTCCATCACTGTAAAATGCATTACTGTATAACCAATCCTGGTACAGCTCAGTAAACGTCGAAAACTGAATAGATGTGGTTGGGTTTCCGGCAAAGTCGGTGTTGGCATCCCAACCTGCAAAAGTTCCAGAGGGCAATCTTGCACCCGATCCTTCTTGCCATCCATTACTGGTCATTGATGTAAAAGTTTGATACGTTGGAGAAGGGAGAGCTGCTGGGCCAACAATAGTATAACTTACTGTGGATGTGTCGTTTAAAGAAGCAACACCAGATTCTCCTGCCTGGAAACAAAATCCTTTCACATTGTAGGTTGTGTTTGCAGACATGTTTGCACCTTCTGCTCCGGAAAATAACACTACCAATGAATCGCCTGTGGCCAAAGCAGGTGAGAAAGTCACATTTCTTGTTACAGGATTCAGGCTATTAACGCTGTAACCCACCAAAGCAGCAGAAACTAAATCAGCACCAATGTTTCTCACTACAACTCTCACAGTTTCTTGGGCAGAACCTCCACAAGTAGGATTGATAATACCGGGAACTGCAACCCGAGTGGCTGCTAGATCTTTACCGAAAATTTGTTCAATCAGTAGGTTGTTGATATGAAAGCGGTATGCACCTGCCTGATTACCGGTTCCATTACCATACCCAAAAAAGGCAAACGAAATATTAGACCCTGCCACACGGGGTACACTAAACACAAACTCTCTTAGCGTATTGTTTAATGTGCCGCTTTGCAAATCAGCATTTGTAAATGCACGTAATTGCCTCCAGCTTGTTTGACAATCCGTGGAATACATCACTTTAATGCTATCATCGCCAATGCTGGAAATAGGTGTACTTCCAAATAAATCAGCAGTGATAGCCATGTTAGCTTTCAAAATATAACTACCCGTTGTGTCATAATTGTATTTTGGACTGTAAAGCCATTCTTGCAGCGTTGTATTTGTTTCATCTACTTCCAATCCTATAGTTTCAACTGGAAATGGAAATGCAGTAACCCAATCTGCAATAGTGCCTGCCGGAGCAAATCTTCCTCTACCTTCTCTCCATCCATTTGTTGGATTGGTGAGTATTGAAAATGAATTAAAAGGCCCAACTGGCAAGTTTCGTTGATTGACCTGAAAAACTCTGACAAGTGTGTCATTGAAACGGGTTGAGTCACCTTCTGAAGCCAGATGAACTGCCCCAGTAAGAGAAAAAGCGGTAAATCCTGCCAGATCAGCTGCATCTGCTCCATCAAAATCGATGGTAGAGGTTTGAAACTGAGCCAATGGAGGAGTGAAATTTACCGTTCTATTTATGAAATTGCCGCTGTTAAGTCGGTAACTAACAACAGCTGAAGTTTGTGCATTTTCTCCAAAATTGATCACATCGACTTTAATGGTCTCATTGTCTGAAAATGAGCAATCGTTTGCACCTGTACCTAAATAGATATTCGAAACTGCCAAATCGTTGCTGCTCACTACAGGTGGCATAAACTTATAAGTTAAGCCACTCACGGGTATAAAAGACTGTCTCAGATCGCAGGTTTGAACAACACTTGTAGATGCCCGGCTTGTAATCCATGTATCCACTCCTTGCACTACCCTTCTGCTATTATACAATCTTTGTGACATACCCCTCAAGCCAACTGTATATGTTCGTTCCGTGGCATCTTTCACAAATGATCCAAAAACTATTTCAATACTTTGATCTGCTTCGTTAAGTCTGAATTGAAAATTATAGACATCGCCGGAAGATAAATAATGCCGATATCCACTAAATTGAACTACCAATGTGCGGTTTGGCGCAGTTCCAAGGTTGTGTATGGATAAACTTGCGCCAGCCTGAGATTGCAAGTCAGCATGCAATCCACAAATCACCTGATTGAAGTCAACACCGTTCGATGCTGAAGAGTCTCTCAAAGCATCGGTGAGAGAACTTCGAATTGTAAATGTTCCATTTCCGAGCTTGATGAAGCCATTGTTAGACACCATAAACGAGGAATAGGTTACTCCTTCATAAAGAAAGTTGAAACCTATTGGAAAACCAGTTCCAGTAATGCTGGCCCCTGTCCCTCCAATATTATCAGGATTGAACAGTTGGTCGTCGGTTGTAGTTGAGCCCAACAGTGTACCTCCAGGTAGTTGGGAATATGTACCTTGAAACTGCATAAAGCGGTAACTTGGCACTGTTACTTGGGCTATTGCCTGGGAAACTACAACGATTGCGATGAAAAGCGTAAAGAATATTCTCATGGTGAAAAGGTTTTTGGGAAAGGCAAAGGTAAGAAAATAGAAATACAGAAAAAAAGCAACCTTTGGGGCTGCCTTTTAGATTGGCTTAAATTATACTTTTATCATCCAACCATACTTATCGGCTACTTGACCCTCTCGAATATCGGTCAGGTGACTTAAAATTTTGGGGCCTAGTTTTCGGTTTTCTATGGCAGGCAGCTCATAGTCTGTGCCTTCATGGTGAATGACTTGTATATTGGCAATAGTAGCTGCTGTGCCAACACCAAAAGCTTCTTTCAGCTCTCCTCTGTTGAGGGCATCTATGATCTCGTTCACACTTACCTTTCGCTCTTCTACTTTATAGCCAAGCTCTTCTGCTAAAATTATCACACTTCTACGGGTTACTCCATTTAATATGGTATTGCCTAATTGAGGAGTAATCAAAACATCATTCACCAAAAACATCACATTCATGGTGCCTGATTCTTCAAAATATTCATGTGTTTTGGCATCGGTCCAAAGTAATTGGTGGTAACCCTTTTCCTGACCTAGTTTTGCGGGATAAAGTGCAGCAGCATAATTTCCAGCAGCTTTCGCTGATCCAATGCCTCCATCGGCCACCCGAGAATATTCTTTTTCTACTTTTACCCGGATAGGCTCATTGTAATACACCCCAACAGGACAGGTAAAAATGATGAATTTGTAAGTTTCTGAAGGCCTCACGCCAATAAATTCATCCGTTGCATACATAAAAGGACGAATGTAAAGCGAACTTCCTCTGGTTTTGGGTACCCATTGTTCATCTAGATTGAGTAATTGTTTCAGCCCGCCCATAAAAATTTCTTCAGGCAGCTCTGGCATGCACATTCTTCGGGCAGAGTGGTTGAATCGGTTAAAGTTGTCTTCGGGTCTAAAAACAGCCACACTGCCATCGGGTTGGCGGTAAGCTTTTAGCCCTTCGAAAATGGCTTGCCCATAATGCAAAACCGACATGGCGGGGCTGTGTGTTAACGGGCCGAAGGGAACTATTTGTGCTTCCTGCCAAGCGCCGTGCGCATATTCGGCAATGAACATGTGATCAGCAAAGTATTTTCCGAATTTCAGGTTGTCGAAATCGATTTCATGAATGCGGGATGAAGCTACTTTTTTTACTTCAAACATAGTGGCTACTGACATATCGGTTTGGTTTTAAAAGTGATTTGCCTCGGGGCAAGGTAAGAATTGATTCTATCTCCCACAAATGCAAGTCTGCAAGCTTAACCAAATTTTCATTGGCAAATTTGTATTTATTCGCTTGTTTATTCTCCCGAACAAATTGCAAGAACCTACTTCATTTTACCGGGATTTATTTTGCCCAAATGAATTGTAAACCTAAAATCCACGAGAAATTTTTTCAGCCTAAGCATGCTTTACTTGTTTCTGGGCATCCATTTCACTTCTTCTACCCGCTGCTGATGTGCTACCCATCTGGAAAAAACGAATAAAAAATCAGATAACCTGTTCAAATACACGACTACCATCGCATCAACTTTTGCATCGTTGCTCAGCGAAACTACTTCTCGCTCCGCCCGACGGCAAACTGTTCGGGCTACATGCGCCCAGGCTATCTCTACAGAGCCACCCGGAAGTACAAAATGTTTGAGAGGCACAAGTTCTGCGTCATAAGCATCCATGGCATTTTCCAGTTGAGTAATGTCAGCTTCCTGCAAATCGCTTTTAAATTGAGTAGGGTCATCGGCTGCCAGCGAAGCTCCAATGTTGAACAGTCGATCCTGAACAGCTTTTAAAATATGTTTCTGCGATGCTGCATCGGGCATTTCTCCCAACAATCCTATCCATGCATTTAGCTCGTCTACTGTGCCATAAGCATTGATGCGGGCATCGTATTTCGGCACTCTTTTGCCTGTGAGCAAACTGGTAGTACCCTTGTCTCCTGTTTTGGTATAAATTTTCATAAAAATCTTTGTAGAATAGCTGGCTCTGGCAACCAGCAGCTTTGTTTTTTGCCAAACCAGCTAAACCTGTTTCGACTTATAAATCTGTACATAGCATCTCGCAAAAAAACTGGAATCAAATAACCAATCAAGGCCATTTTCCAGACTCCTCCAATGTGCAGTGCAATTTCCAAAACGGCTTTGCTTTCGGTGAAAGTTTGGCCATTTTTATAAAATACCAGGGTGGAAAATTGCTGGTTTTGTCCTATGATATGATATGGCAAAAAAAGGACAGCATGTTCACTTTGTAACGACGCATATTGTAGCTTGCCCTTAGTATCCATTTTTATCAATGTCTGAACTGCAAAACTACAGAGGTTGCACACGCCATCGAAAAAAACGATAGCCCATTCCTTTTTGTCATTTTCAGATGTTGATTTTCCAGACGTTTCTTCTATGCTGGAGTGCATGTAATCATTAGAAGTGTTTTCGCAAAACTCAGATACCCAACCATAAGTTCCAAAATAGTACTGCTTTTACTTTCGATTTGACATTGAGAATTAGCAATCATGAGATAATGCCTTTTGGATTCTCACCTCAAATGCAGCTTTTCCATACGAGAATATAGTTGTACCAAGCCAGGTTTTCCGTTTATAAAAAAAATCTTTTGCCCCTCAGAAATATCCAATCACTTTTGCAGTCACCATTCTCCTAAAAACTTTAATGACGAAACAGCTTTCATTCATTTTACTCGTGGCTTTGCTTTTGGCTGGTCAGAGTTGGGCACAGACCAAAATTCAATTTTCGGAATATGAATTGCCCAATGGCCTCAAGGTAATTCTTCACCAAGACAACACCACGCCTATTGTGGCCGTAAGTGTGATGTACCATGTTGGGTCCAAAAACGAACAGCCCAATCGCACAGGTTTTGCTCACTTTTTCGAACACCTGCTGTTCGAGGGTTCTGAAAACATTGGCAGAGGCGAGTACATGAACATCATTAAAAAAGCGGGTGGTCAACTGAATGCAAACACATCGAACGACAGAACTTTTTACTATGAAGTATTGCCCTCCAATCAATTGGAACTCGCTTTATATATGGAGTCAGAACGACTGCTTCAGGCCAAAGTAGATATAAAAGGCGTCGAAACACAGCGGGAAGTGGTGAAAGAAGAGCGCCGTCAGCGCTACGACAACCGACCTTATGGTCGTATTGTGGAAGAAATTGTGGAGCGAGCCTACAAAGTGCATCCTTACAGGTGGACACCCATTGGATCGATGGAACATTTGAATGAGGCGAAAATCGAAGAATTCATCGATTTTTATCATGATTTTTATGTGCCTAACAACGCCATCCTTTCTGTGGCCGGTGATATCAATATTGAAAAAACCAAAACACTGATCGCCAGGTACTTTGGAGAAATATCGAAAGGCAAAAAACCAATTTATCGTCCAACCATAGTGGAGCCTCCTTTGTCAGGCGAAATCAGAGACACCGTGTATGACAATATTACTTTGCCAGCAGTTATTCAAGCCTACCACATTCCTGCCCAAGGCACCGAAGAATATTATGCGCTCAACATGCTCACTACCCTGCTTTCTGGTGGCGAAAGTTCCAGGTTCAACAAAGAAATAACCGAAAAACAGCAAAAAGCATTGCAAGTGGCTGCCTTTCCCTATTCACTTGAACAACCAGGATTGTTCATCAATTTTGGTCTTGTGAATATGGGTGTGCAACCTAATGAATTAGAAGCTGCTCTTGAAGCGGAAATCGACAAAGTGAAAACTGAATTGATAACCGAGAAAGAGTTTCAAAAACTACGCAACCAAATGGAGGGCGAGTTTATTTCAAGCAACACTTCCATGGTGGGAATAGCTGAAAACCTGGCCAATTATAAAATGTATTTTGGTGATGCCAATTTGATAAACACTGAAATTGAACGCTATATGAAAGTGACCCGGGAAGACATCAGAAAGGTCGCACAGAAGTACTTAAGTAAAAACAACAGGGTGGTGTTGTATTGGTTGCCCAAATCGGCCAAAAAAAGCTAACACATCCCAACAATCAGACTTTACATTCGCATGAAATTACAACTTATTGCCGGGTTCTGCATGGTGCTTAGTTCACTTGCAACCGTGGCCCAAACCAAAAAAGTTACCCCGAAAACCAAAGCACCTGCGCCGGTTGTTAAACTCGACAGAAGCAAACTGCCAGCTCCAGGCCCAGCTCCTGTTGTGAATATTGGAAAATATGAAAGCTTTGAATTAGCCAATGGCCTAAAAGTATTTGTGGTTCAAAATCGCAAACTGCCTATAGTGTCGTTTAGCCTTTCACTCGAGTTCCCTCCTATTGCAGAAAAAAATATGGCAGGTTACGTAAGCATGGCGGGTCAGTTACTAAAAACAGGCACCACAACCCTGAGCAAAGACCAGATAGACGAAGAGATTGATTTTATTGGCGCTGATTTTTCTACCAGTTCAACCGGTTTCTATGCAAGCAGCTTAAAAAAGCACAGTGAAAAATTACTTGAAATTGTAGCTGATGTGGTAAAAAATCCAAGTTTCCCAGCCGATCAATTTGAACGTGTAAAAAAAGAAACCCTTTCAGGACTTGCCAGTAACAAAGACAATCCGGAGGACATTGCAAGCCTGGTGAATAAGGTGCTGCTTTATGGCGAAAATCACCCTTATGGTGAAGCTACAACGGAAACTACAGTTAAGAATATCACATTAGACCAAGTCAAAAATTTCTACAACAACTACTACAGACCCAACTTTGGATACTTGGCTATAGTTGGAGACATCAGCTTGGAGGAAGCTCAAAAATGGACCATGAAATACTTCCAGGCCTGGCCAAAAGGTAATTTACCTGCCAATAATTTGCCTGGCATTTCACTTCCCTCAAAAACACGGGTTGTGGTGGTAGATAGGCCCGAAGCTGTACAATCTGTTATTAGAATTGGAATGCCAATTCAGCTAAAGCCTGGGGCACCAGAAGGCTTTTCGGCCAAAACCATGAACGATATTCTTGGCGGTGGCTCTTCGGCCCGTTTATTTGACAACTTGCGTGAAAAAAGAGCTTTCACGTATGGCGCATACTCAAGTTTAAGTTCAGATAAATATGTAGGCAATTTCTCAGCTTCGGCCAGCGTGCGCAATGCTGTAACCGACAGTGCGATTATTGAGTTTATGAATGAGATCAATAGGATTCGGGACACAAAACCAAGCCAGATGGAAATATCAAAATCCATTGCCTCGCAAACAGGTTCGTTCGTGATGTCGCTGGAAAGGCCATCTACCATTGCAGGTTTTGCCATTAGTACTGCGAAATATGGATTGCCAATAGACTATTATCAAAACTACCTGAAAACATTGGCCTCGGTATCTGAAACAGAAGTTCAAACGGCAGCTCAAAGTCTGCTAAAGCCAGACAACATGACGATTCTGGTGGTTGGAAAAGCCGCAGATGTGGCTGAAAAACTGAAAAAATTTGGTGAGGTTGAATACTACAGCACGGATGGAAAAAAAACTGAACCCAATTTACTAAAACCCGCCCCGGCAGGACTAACGGCAGAAAAAGTGCTTGAAAACTATGTGGCCAAAATTGGAGGAAAAGACAAACTTCTGAAAATAAAAGACATCAGCACCGAGCTTTCGGCCAGCATTCAAGGCACTCAACTTTCAGGCATTGTATTGAGAAAAGCACCTAATCTGTACAGTATGACCATCAGCATGGGCGGCAACGTTATGGGTCAAACTGTGAGCGACGGCAAAAACTACGTTACCAAACAAATGGGTCAGAAAAAAGAAATTTCAGAGGCAGAAAAAGCCCAACGCCTGCTCGACCAACATTTATGGATTGAAACACTAACCGCAGCTTTAGGCATTAAAAGTAAATTACTGGGCATCGAAAAAATAAATGAGCAAGAAGCTTACAAGTTGGAATTTGCCTTGCCGAATGGAAGTTTGTTTTTTGAACATTATAGCGTAGAAACCGGATTAAAAATTCGGAAAACTGATATTCGTGAATCACCAAATGGTCCGCAAACGGTGCCGGTAGACTTTGCCGACTACAAACCTGTAAATGGCATACTGATGCCACATAAACTGACACAGAAAATGGGACCACAAACCTTGGTTTTCGAAGTAAAATCAATCAAATTCAATTCGAAGCTGAAAGACGGCCTATTCAAGGTTGAATAAAACCTTGCAGATAAACCGCTGAAAAATGCTGACTTTTGCCAGACCTTCGGGAATTACAAGCATACGATGACACAAGTTAAATTTAAATACGCTACCGACGAAGTAGACATCATATTCAAAGAGTATGGCAGAAATATTCAGCAGCTTGTGCAGCATTTGCTCACAGTTGAAGAGCGTGAAAAGCGAACCAAACAGGCCTTTCTGGTTATTGAGTTGATGAAAATCCTGAATCCAGGTGTGAACGACACCCAGGATTCACTTCAAAAACTTTGGGATCACCTCTATATCATGAGCAACTTTGAGCTCGAAGTAGATGGCCCATTTCCAAAACCAGATGCCAGCATATTAATTAAGGAGCCAATGCTGGTTCCTTACAGTACCGGGCAAGTTGAATTTCGCCATTACGGCCGCCACATTCACCAAATCATAAAAAATGTGAGTGCCGGAACAGATGAAGAAGCCATTTTCGGCGCTTCCATCGCCATTGGTCGCATGATGAAAATGTTCTACCAACAATACAATAAAGAATTGCTGGACGACCGGGTAATTGTGAACGACCTCAAGCGCATGTCTGGCGGCAAAATTCAATTGGATTTAGAAAAAATATCAGGCGAAAATTTACTTGCCATTGCTCCGATGCAAAGTAACAATTGGAAAAGCCCAAGCCAACGGGACGAACGATTCCAAGGCAGCAGAAACAACAATAGCAACAGACGCCGGAGCCAACCGTCTGGAGGCGGGGGCAATGATAGAAACCGCAGAAGAAGATAAATCCATAAGCTAACAAACAACAAATGATATCATTCAGAATTCAGGGAGGAACAAAACTTCATGGAGAAATTGTGCCTCAGGGTGCAAAAAATGAAGCTTTGCAAATCTTGTGCGCAGTATTGCTCACCGAAGACGCCGTTGAAATCAACAACATTCCCGACATCAGAGATGTGAACAAACTGATTGAGCTGTTGGGGGATATGGGCGTTGAAGTAACCCACTTGGGAGTAGGTTCATTCAGATTCAAGGCCACAGAGGTGAATTTGGCATACATGGAAACTGAAGATTTTACCCAAAAAGCTTCATCGATAAGAGGTTCGGTGATGATATTAGGGCCTTTATTGGCTCGCTATGGAAAAGCTGCACTTCCCAAACCAGGAGGCGATAAAATTGGCCGACGCAGACTGGATACTCATTTTCTGGGACTCGAAAAATTAGGTGCAAAGTTCAACTACGATGCCGATAAAAAGTTCTTCTATATAGATGGGCACCAACTTAAGGGCACTTACATTTTGCTCGATGAAGCTTCTGTAACCGGCACTGCCAATGTAGTGATGGGGGCAGTAATGGCAACAGGAACTACTTCACTTTTCAATGCTGCATGCGAACCCTATTTGCAACAATTGTGCGAAATGCTGGTGCGCATGGGAGCAAAAATTTCTGGCATTGGATCAAACCTGCTCACCATAGAAGGTGTGACCAAACTTGGCGGCACCGAGCACACCATGCTGCCAGATATGATTGAAATTGGAAGTTTCATAGGCATGGCGGCCATCACAAACAGTGACCTCACGATCAAGAATGTACAAGTTCCCAAACTCGGAATCATTCCAGCTGTGTTCAAAAAGTTGGGTATCAATATGGAGATTTTGGGCGACGACATCCGGGTATTCAACAATGAACATTATGAAATAGATACTTTCATTGACGGGTCAACGCTCACGGTAAGCGATGCTCCTTGGCCCGGATTCACTCCAGATTTACTTTCTATTGTATTGGTAACTGCTACTCAAGCAAAAGGCACAGTGTTAATACATCAAAAAATGTTTGAAAGCCGCCTGTTTTTTGTGGATAAATTGATCGAAATGGGTGCTCAAATTATACTTTGTGACCCACACAGGGCTACAGTTATTGGTTCAGGAAGAAGCACAAAACTTCGTGGTATTCGGATGAGTTCGCCAGATATACGGGCCGGCGTTTCACTACTACTGGCCGCTATGGCAGCTGAAGGTGAAAGTATTATTGACCATGTGGAACAAATAGATAGAGGCTATCAAAACATTGATGGCCGGTTGAATGCGCTCGGGGCAAAAATAACCCGACTCAACTAAAACCGTTTATCGAATCACAATTCTCCGGGTGGTTTCGCCAATTCGGAGGAAGTAAATGCCTTTGTGTTGCGCCCTTAAATCCAAATTTTCATGCTGCGTTTGTAGCTGTCCCTCTGCCACCAAAGAGCCTAAAGCATTAAACAGTTTGTAGTTTCTGGTTTTCTCCTTTCCAATGGTAACCCTAAAAACTCCATGACCCGGGTTTGGCGAAATCTGAAAACCTTCTTGGACCTGTTGTTTCACAGGTTTTGTGTTTGAAACAGTGGTTACTTCTATATTGTCAATGTCTTGCCATGGGTTTGAAGTATTGGCACATCGGGATCTAAATTTTAGTTTCATACGCTGGCCGGCAAATTCAGACAAAGACTCATTGACTGTGAAAAAACTTAAACCCTGTGCGGATTGGTAATCAGCAAACAGGTCTCGCAGAAGAATATAATTCATAGAATCAGACTCCGACGCACCTAAGACCAAAAATTGGTCGGCACCAGAAGGCACATAATTAAATATAGGTGAATTGCCCAAAAACGTACTTGATCTGGTAATAAACGACAAGGTGGACTGTCCTGAAACTGGCCCGAACCAAGGAGTAATTGTTGAATCCAGAGGCGCATTCGCACCAAAACCTTTTGCTAATCCTTTATTGGCAGGTGAGGTTCCTTCGCCATGACCTATATAAACCTTAAAGCCAAAACTTCCACCTTGCCAGCCCGAAACCCGATCACCAATGCCTTGATAAGCGTTAAAATTTTCAGAAAAGTTGACGTTCTGAGCAACGGTTGTACTAACAACAAAGATCCAAAGAAGTAGCTGTGATAGTAGTTTTTTCATGACATTGAAAAAATTGACTCTGAAATCTCAACAAATATCGTGCAGAAAGGCTGAAAAGTAAACGCCGTTTATCAATAAATTAATTTCTTCTTCGGCTACTATTGCGCTTTTTAAGTTGCACCATCTGAACGTAACACCTATAAATCATCATAAAACAGATGGGCAAAAATGCCAGTTCATATGCTTTCGGACTTATGGCCACCAACACAACAAACAACCCTGTTAACCCCATCGAAAGATACCAAAAGGCCTGCAAAGCTTTGATTCTAAATGGTAAAAAAGCAACTATCAAATTGGGTGGAAAAGCCCAGAACACATTGAAATTGTTGGCAGCGTCTGTATGTTGTGTAAAAAACCAAATGTAGCAAAGTAAGCATCCGGTAACTCCACTCGCCAATAACCAGAGCCTATCGAACCACAAAAATTTTCGTTTATTATTTACCGAGTACATCAAGCCAAAAGCAACGCCCACCAAGAAAAGTACCCCGGTTGCATTCCATGGTGTGATCAAATAATTATCCAAAGTAGAAGTGGTCGGTTGAAACAAGACGCTGGTGTTTGAAACTAAGGGATCTTGAGCAAGTTCACTGACATTAACAACTTTTGATTTTTCGGTCCAAGCTGCCAGGTAGTCAGGCAAGAACACATATTGAACAGGAGCCAAGCGCTGGTCTATAGGTCTTCCCAAGCCTAAATTGATGCCGAACCTTCCCCATAAGTTGTTGGTTGTGTAACGCTTAATGAGTGATCGGAAAGTTTCATTTTCATCTTTTAGAGACCCTTCTTTCAAACTTCCACCCAACACATTCACAAAAACATCTCTTATCTGAGAGGAGCAATTGTTTCTGAAATAGTTGTAGTTGTAGTATTTATTTTGAGGCAATGCATTTGAGTCCAGATATGCTATCAGTTTCTCCTTTTGAAGTTGATTCAGGTTCAGGACTTGTTCCACCACCGATCTATTGTAGTATTTATAGGCATACAAGAAACGTTCGAATTCTTCAACGCCCAGCTCATAATACAAATGTCCTTGAATGAAATTGATGTAAAAATTCTCTGCTGAAAAATCGAAAACACCATAGTTGTACACCTTGTCGGTGTTTTTTGAATGGTTGGCAATTCGAATGGCACTGTGTCCAAATGCCTCGAATATTTCCTGACCTTGTCCACATGTGAGCAAGCTCACATGTAGGCTGTCGGCTTTCAAGAAGTAAGATTGAACAGTACAAAACAGCAAGAATAACCCTTTGGCAAGGTGTGGCATAAAGGTGGCTTCTATTTCTGGCTTTGAAATATTTTAATCTCCGATACGACCCAATGCATGCTCTGATGTAATTGAGATAATTTGCTTTGCAAGGCATCGTCATCGGGTTTTTCAGCCTCAAGCAAACTCATCAATTCGAGCATTTCTTCTAAAATGTTAGGCACATCAAAACTTAGGCAGATTGACTTAATTTTATGTCTCAAGTCTTTGACAGCCAGATAGTTTCGATTGCTGACAGCTACAGCAATTTCTTTTTCATATTCTGCAAATTGGGCAAGTATCACAACTATGAAAGTAGCTAACTCGTCGGGAGCACCTTCAAAAAGTTGCTCTATTTTCCGGATGTTTATTGGTTTGTTCAAGCGTTTACGAAAATGGTATTTGAGCCCAGTTTATTACATGCCATGCAATTTTAGTAAAAGTGTGGCAAAAACCTTTAATATGACCTTGTATCTTTGAAAATAAAAAATCAGACATTTGGATTGATTCTACGGTGCACAACACAAAAACAAACGGCGATTCTTCATTTCAACCTCAAAATATACAAGCAGAAACTGAGCTCGACAAACTGATCGACACCAACTATAAGCTTTGGAATCTCAGGCATTCTGGAATTGGCAAAGAAATTTTGACGGCCAAAGAAAATTACGAAAGAGCAACAGGCTTGGCTCCTTACTTTGGTCAAGCCAATCATTTGGCCTTAGCAGCCATGAATTATGGCCTGAGTCTTTGGGCTATTTCCTCTTTCGATGAAGCTTTACCGATTATTGACGAGGCCGTAAACCACAGCAAAACATCAGGTGAAAAAAATATTGCCAGTTTTGGATTGGCATTTTTGGCAAATATTTACTCCAATAGAGGCAAATACGACCAAGCATTCCAAGCTATTTATGAAGCTCTTGACTTGCTTATTGACTACGATGAATCGCTGGAAGCCAGGGGATTAACTTATTTGGTACTTGGCTCACTGCACTTTGATCTGGAAGACTATGAAACGGCTTATGAATATAATGTAAGTTCTTACAAAGAGTTTTCCTCAATCGACGATCGCTTGGGCATGGCCCGATCTACCAACAATGCAGGCACGGCCTTGGTGAAATTAGATCGCCTCGATGAAGCCTTGGAATTTTGCAGAAAAGGCTTGGTTTGTTATGAAGAGCTTAACCACCAAGGTGGCGTAGCCAAAGCCCTGCGAGATTTAGGCAAGGTGTATATGGCTATGGATATGACTGACCTGGCTTTAGACTTTTTCAAACGAAGTTTAACCATTCGCCAAAAAATTCATGAGTCAGGGGCAAGTCAGGCAGAAGGCATCATCACCTGCCTCGACGATATTGGAGCCACTTACCTTCGCATGCAACAGCACCAACTTGCCCTTTCAAATCTTGAGCAAGCATTGGAAATGGCTAAAGAAATAAATGCATTACCGAAACAATATAAAATTCACAAACGAATAGCATGTGCCTATAAATTAATAGGCGAGTATGAAAAAGCACTTGAGCACCATGAATTATTTTTTGAACTGAGAACCAGCGTGTTGGGTCAGGAAAATGCCAACAAAATTAAAACCATGCAAACCCGCTACGCTTTAGCCATGAGCCAGCAGGAAGCAAAAATTGAAAAAGTAAAAAACGACGAAATTAACCGGGCCTATAGCGAACTTCATACTGTAAATAAAAATATTACCGACAGCCTGATGTATTCGAAAAGAATTCAGCAGGCTTTTTTGCCTACTGACGAACGCTTGGCTGGAGCATTTTTCGACCATTTCATCATGTTTAAACCAAGGGACATTGTAAGTGGTGATTTCTATTGGTATACTGAAAAAAATGGCTTTAAAATATTTGCCATTGCAGATTGTACTGGACACGGCGTTCCGGGTGCATTTATGAGTTTTATCGGCAATTCATTGCTGGAAAGAATCATCATTGAGAGAGGAATATTGGAGCCTACCAAAATATTGCAAGAGCTGCACAAAGGTGTGCTATCTGCTTTGTTGAAAGAAGCCAACCACCAAACCTCTGCAGATGGCATGGACATAGCCATTCTCATTTTTGATCCCAAAATGACGAAGTGCTATTTTTCAGGTGCCAAGCGAAACCTGTATTACATGCAAAACAATGAACTCAAGGAAATTAAAGGTGGTCACTATTCTGTAGGTTTCGATTTGCACGAAGCTGTGTTTATGCCGATGCAGATCTTGGATTTGGAAAACGTAGATTGGTTGTATGTGTTCACCGATGGATTTGCAGACCAATTTGGTGAGAGGTCGAACAAGAAATACATGCTGTCACGCTTGAAAGCAGTACTGGCAAACATAAGCCGCTTCGATGGAGAAAAACAAAAGGCTTTGCTTGATTTTGAATTTAAGAACTGGATGGGTAAAGGCTCTCAAACTGATGATGTACTGGTGACTGGAATACAACTAAAAAACCAGTTATTTCATGATTTGTGAAAAAATGCTTAGTATTTCACTTCTAGCGAAATAGCTTCTTTATCTTTCTGGGCAATTAAAATAAGGAATTCTACCTGTTCTAATAGGCATAAAAAAAGGAGCCGAAGCTCCTTTTTCAATTTAATTCAACAGGCTGAGCGAACGCTCTATAAATGCAGCCAGATCTTTTCCTTTCAACTTATTATTAGAAAGTAATGCCAAATCATAAGCATATCGGGCTAGGGTTTGCTGCTTTTCAGCATCTTCTGTTTCCAATATTTTGGCTATCGATGCATGATTGGCATTGAGCACAACCTTTTGTGATCCAGGCATATCACCCCAAGCAGCACCCATACCATTTGACTGACTCATTTCTTTCATTCGTCGCATAAATTCAGCCTCTGTGATTAGCACTGGCACGGAATCTGTTGACAAAGGCTCTACTGAAAGTTGCTCGGATTTTTGACCAGTTGCTTGTTCAAAAATGGTTTTGAGCTTGGACTTTTGATCTTCCGTAAGCAGATCAAGTTCTGGCTCATCTTTTTCAATTAATTTATTGATCCCATCTGCATCTACCCGCTTGAGCTGGGTTTTTTCGACACTCATTTCTAAGTGGCCAATAAAATGCGGGTCTATCATGTGGTCGAACGTGAGCACATCGTAGCCTTTCTTTATAGCGGATTGGCAATATACTTCCTGCTCTTCCGGGTTTGAAGTGTACAACCAAATGGTGCTCCCGTTTTTATCAGTTTGATTGTCCTTTACTTTTTCTGAGTATTCATTCAAAGTAAAATATTTGCCTTCCTGATTTTTCAACAACGTAAAATCTTTGGCTTTTTCAGCAAATTTGGTTTCGCTGATCATGCCATATTTTACAAACACGTGCAGCGAATTCCACTTTTCTTCATAGGCTGCTCTGTCCTGATTGAAAAGTTCATTCAGCTTATCAGCCACTTTTCGGGTAACGTACTGATTAATTTTTTTAACGTTTGCATCGGCCTGTAAAAAGCTGCGAGAAACGTTGAGCGGAATATCTGGTGAGTCGATCACACCATGGAGCAGCATTAGAAAATCAGGCACCACATCTTTCACCTCATCTGTGATAAACACCTGACGGCTATACAATTGTATTTTGTCTTTTTTTACTTCAAAGTCGTTTCCAACTTTGGGAAAATACAGAATCCCGGTGAGGTTGAAAGGATAATCTACATTCAGGTGAATCCAGAAAAGCGGGTCGGCACCATAAGGATAAAGTTCTTTGTAGAAGTTTAAATAATCTTCGTCTTTTAACTCGTTTGGCGATTTGGTCCAAATCGGCGTCGGGTTGTTGATTTGCTTCTCGTCGAAGAAAATATCAACAGGCATAAACTTACAATACTTGTTCAGAATGCCCTCCAACCTATATTTTTCCAAAAACTCTTCTGAATCTTCCGCTATGTGCAATATGATATCTGTGCCTCTTTCGGTTCGGTCGGCACCAGAAATTTCAAACTCCGTACTGCCATCGCAAATCCATCTGGCAGCTGGTGCGTCCTGGTGTGATTTGGTAATGATTTCAACTTTGGCCGCCACCATGAAGGAGGAGTAAAAGCCAAGTCCAAAATGTCCGATAATTTGTTGCTTGGCGTCTTCTTCACCTTTGTATTTTTCGAGAAACTCAGCTGCGCCTGAAAAAGCAATCTGGTTGATATACTTTTTGATTTCGTCAGCCGTCATGCCAAGGCCATTGTCTTTTACCGTGATGGTTTTAGCTTCTTTGTCGAAGCTTACTTCTACTTTTAACTCCCCAAGTTCGCCGGCAAATTCGCCTAAACTGCTAAGCTTCTTCAGCTTTTGAGTAGCATCTACTGCGTTGGAAACCAGTTCTCTGAGAAAAATCTCGTGATCGGAATAGAGGAATTTTTTGATGATGGGGAAAATATTCTCGGTATGAATCGAGATACTGCCTTTTTCTTCTGTCACCATGATTTATGAATTAAATTTTCATCTGGCAATTCAAATACCGTTCCCAAGATGATTGGGCGACAATTTGTCACACACAAGCAACTCAAATCAAAAATCAGTCGGATATTCTGCGCAAGGCAGCTACGTGCATATCCACTTTCAAATTAACTTTGAACGCTTCAACTTCAACCAATCCATGATTTTAAAATATTGAAGAACAACAAGTTCCTCATGCCGGTTTCTCAATTCAATTTCCATTTTCTCAATCAATTGACGAAACAAATGATCCGTTTTTTCTCGATCTGAAGCATTCACTATTCTGTTGATATAGGTTAGCATCAAATACTCAAACTTAAAAAGTTTGTTATGTCGAATCAGATACCTCTTGGTATTTCGGAGTTTATCGTTGAGCAAATCATGATTTCCTAAATCAAAATGAATCATTATTTCCAATAAACGAACCAAACTTTGAATATAGGTGTGGACAGGAGGTTGTTGAATCAATGGTTGCAAAGTGACTATAGCTACTCGGAAAGAACCAGATAAAAGCACCATAATGTAAGCGTTTCGGCTTGTCGCAGGTTCAATGTTTTGTTTTTAAATTCACTGAAATACCTCATTAACTCTGGCTCCAGTTGTTGTAAACCATTGAACAAATTATGAAAAAGACAAAACTGGACTTCCAGCAAATATCCTAGCTCCAGGGCATTCGCATTGCCCGATGGCGACAAAAATCGCATGGAGCGGAATAGTTGCAGGCTTTGCCTAAAGTGCATTTCCTGACCCATTTCCATTTGGCTTTGAAGCAATTGTGCAAATGCCGGCAACACGTAAGTAGGGGTTGAAAAAGAAATGGCCGGATTGTCATCGAGCAATTTAAACAACGCCAACTGAATCGATTCCATGCTTTCTACATGCCCCAACAAACGATTGAGAAATAGTTGAGCCGAAAACTTGAGAATGCCTGCCCGCACCGACAAAACAGGCTCTTCACCCACAAGTAATTGATGTTGATTGTAACTTTCAAAAAAGAGAAGCTCCTCCTCTGTTCTGGGCCACCCATTTTGTCTGAAAATGGCAGGTTATCTGATGGCTGAAGATCTTTGCGACACAACCAATGCCGAAGACCGTGTACGATTGGCATTTTTCAACACATGGGCAAAAAACTGGATCAGGGGACTATATCATGTTGGACGAATAGAATGGAATTCTAACAACTACTGGGGACATACTTTGCAGCCTTTGTTGGTATTTCATCATCATGCCAAAAATCCAGAAGTGAAGAAAATGGCCAAGGCAGGGCTGGATTGGATGCTAACTGAGGCTGCGCTCCACTACATGGACGGATTTATGGCTGCTGCAGATGTAAGGGCAAAAGTAAATGCTTACGAACCATTTGCTGGGTCTGTTTGGGGTTACAATTATTTCTATTTTGCAGATGACAACCACATGCCGAGCTACTATAATCCAGGGGTATTCACAGGCAAAGCCTTAAACGATTATATTGGCTATACGGCATTCTCGGGCTATAGACCTCCACAAGTTGTGGTAGATATTGCCCAACGAAAGTTCGATTTGCCAGTTGAAATCAGATCGGCCAAGCCATTTTATAATTTCGATTTTGAGAGTTATGCAGATTGGAAAGGCAACACAACCAGGTCTCGAAAATTTGAGTTTGAAACCCTTTGGCTCGACAAAAATCACCTGATTTCGAGTGCTGCCAGCAACATTCCTGATGGCTGGGCAGACTGTGACCGTCAGAAACCCTTTTCAGAGCAAAGTATGTGGCGGCTAGCAGTTAAAGGAACTACAAACGGAGCCATTCAGCTTTATGGCAATTCAGGAGAGTGGCCCAATGCAATCAAGCGCCATATTTTAAGGGAACCCAGGGAGCAAATTGGCCAGTTCAGAAACGCCATGATGCGAATATTCAAGAACCCTGACAGCATGTGGGTGGAAGCGCCAAGAACGTTGCCAGTGGAGATAAATGGAAACCGACTGTTTATCGATTTCGGAAATGGAGTCTATGCCGCATTTCAGACTCACAATGCAGCCACGCTTGATACCATGCGGGTGGCGCAGGCTGTAAACCAACGCAGATACCTTTGGAGATTTAATGCTGGACACTCCCTTGGGGCTTTGACGTTAGAAACTGGTACTGACGTTAATTTTACGAGTTTCGACCAATTTAAATCTCAGATATTGTCGAACAGTAGTTTCTCCATGCCCGATGGAAACACGGTGGTATACAACGGTGCCAACGGCCATGAACTGAAAATGGAATTTCAGACAGCCACCGAACCCTACATCATGACCACTCCTGTAACACCTGCCTGTACCCTACTCACTAATATTGGTACGGTGCCCAAAGTGTGGGGCAACAACAACTACATTGACTTCGAAACCTGGGACAGCTACCGGGTAAGCCACGGCAAAGAAATTGTGTACCAACCATGGGGCCAAGGGTTTATGAACCTAAGGTCAAATGACTGTGGCCTTCAAATTAAAATTGATTCTGCCAACGCAACCGCCAGCTATTTTACCTTCGATCCAGACATTTATGTCACCGATGCAAAACCAGGATTTGACAAATCTGCGTTGTTTCAAATTGCACCAAATCCTGCACACGGCACAGTGGAAATTCTAACAAATTCAGACTTGGACAGTCTTGTAGAAATATTTGACTTACAAGGCAAAAAGGTGCGATTTGAGGTAGTGAGCAAAACTCGAGGCCGAATCACACTCGACATAGGCTTGCTAAAAAATGGCCTGTATCATTTAAAGTTAAAAATGAATGCCGGCATTCAAACTCAACGTATGTTGGTGAACTAGTTGGGAGAAGTTCATCAACTATTAATAGACTGGCTTGAACAAAAAAGGCTTTCTCGCATTGAAAAAGCCTTTTTGTTGTAGTAAAGCGGAAGAGTGCATGCCATCAACAAAGTGATATACAGCAAAAACTATTCGCCCTGAGCTTCTGTGTAGCCGATTTTCCCGTCGAATGTGTACAAGTTTTCAGTTTTTATAACTTCCAAACCTTCTGATGCTGCCTTTTGAATACCAAGCCAAACTTGTTCAAAGTCTATTCCTTTGTCCATGTCACGAGCTTTGAATCTGCATCGCCAGTGACTCGTGCAAAATGACTCAGGCAGACCATCTGGCCAAACTTTCAGCCCACGGTTAGATATGAATGAAAGATAAAGAGAATCAGTCTCCAGGTGTTTCAGTTTCTCAGCCAATTGATCTGGATTCAGCTCATCATTGTCTAAAAATAAATCTACACCTACCAGTTGCTTAATTTGCTTTTTGATGGGCGAAACTTTGATATCGAAGCCCTTCTGAATTTCACGAGAGTACTCAACTGATTTTAAAACACCAGGTTTCTGACCAAGACGATCTATCACTGCTTGTGCAAACTCTTCGGTCCCAACTTTTTTAACTGAAATTCCTTCCTTGTACACATCGCCTGTGTGAATGCCATCTTCCAGCGTTTTCAACCAGGCATTGTGAATATTTTCTGCCACATCGGGTTGGTTGATATGCACCAACATCATCAATGCGCCATTGATAAGCCCACTCGGATTGGCAATACCTTTGCCTGCAATATCAGGCGCAGATCCGTGAATAGCTTCGAACATGGCACATTGATCACCAATATTCGATGAACCGCACAAACCTACCGAGCCTGCTATTTGGGCAGCAATATCAGATATAATATCGCCGTACAAATTCAAGGTAACTATCACATCAAAGTTTTCTGGTGTATCGGCCAACAAAGCCGAACCGATATCAATGATGCGGTGTTCCCGCAAAATATCAGGGTACTCCTGCCCTATTTCGTCGAACATTTTGTGAAACAAACCGTCGGTGAGTTTCATGATGTTATCTTTGCTGAAACAAGTTACCCTTTTCCGTTTGTATGCCCGAGCGTATTCAAATGCATATCGAATGATTTTTTCAGAACCTTGTTTTGAAATGAGTTTCAAGCACTGTACCACGTCTTGGGTTTGCTGATGCTCAATTCCTGCGTATAAATCTTCTTCATTTTCCCGCACAATTACCAAATCCATGGTGTGCTTGGAGGTTACGTAAGGACTCAAAGTAACAACAGGACGCACATTGGCATACAATCCCAGGGCCTTGCGGGTGGTCACGTTCAATGATTTGTATCCTCCCCCTTGCGGCGTGGTGATGGGTGCTTTCAAAAAAACTTTATTGCGTCTGAGCGAATCCCATGAGGCTGTTTCTATTCCGGCTTTTATACCTCGGATGTAAACTTTTTCACCTATTTCAATTTCTTCAATGTCAATTCGGGCATTTGCAGCCTTCAAAATTTTGAGTGTGGCCTGCATAATTTCTGGCCCAATGCCGTCTCCGTATGCAACGGTGATGGTTTTATTGTTTTGCATGTGCACTAAATGAGGTTATAAAAAATCAGGCGGCAAACTTCCGCCATAAATTTACCTAAACCAATATAATTTAGATTAAAACTTGCACTACAAAAGTTTTGCTGCAAAATAAAGCGATTGAACTGCTGCCAAGCGTCTACACCGACATAAACTTATTCACAAAGTCGTACTGCTCCAGGCGCCGTGTGAAGTCATCGTTTATGGCGTCTACCATGCCAAATCCTTCATTGGTTAACTCACCTAAACCGCAGTGAAAAATAAAGTCATGCACCAATGGATCTGAGTGCAGTACATAAGGTATGGTGTATCCTCTTACCTCAATGGGTTTTCCGTTTTTATTGCTGAGGTAAATGCGGGAAAATTTTTTCTCCTCAGTTTTAATTTTTTCTAAATATTCCCGGTCAGCCACCACTTGAAATTTGTAAAATGATGCAATTTGAGACGGGGTGAACCGCCCACTTTGCTCCATCCTGTTCATAGTCGACTCATAGAGCAAATCTGAAAACATATCTTCGTTTGGCGAAACAAACCGCTTCATATCCGAATCTTCCTTTTCTTCAGAAGCCAGCACAAGCGGTGCAATGCACACATACTTTACACCCTTCTCATAGTCTGGAGCATGCTCAATGGCCACCGATTCCGGCTTCATGCGCAGTGTGCCTAAAAAAACCTCCTTTTCAATAAAAAGATGCTCCAGAAATGTGTCGACAAAGGTTTTGTCCCAACTCGAAAATACGAGTGTAGTTTTGGCAGATACAAACATAAGCCCATCTCGGGTAACTTTGGTTTGCCCTTTAAGGCCAGAGAAACAATACAGGTTCGGCTTGATCAATTCGTAGTAATGTTGTTTTAAAACAGTACGGATCAGATTCGATAATAGACTCTGATGATGAAATGGTACAATACCTCCCCGGTTCAATACCGAAAATACAATGCGAATCCTCACAATTAAAAATAGTAGTTAGTCAAAAAATTGAGTTGAAAATACTCAAAAAAATTGCGGCAAAATACAGTTAATTAACATTAACTTAACATGATATTTCGCTGAGTTGCTTAAAATCAGGCATGAAACCCATATTTATAGCTTGATAAAAAAATTGTAAGCTAATTATCAAAATAGTTTTGAAGTTAGCTTGCCAAAAAAGAAAAGGCAATTCAAAAGCAATTCGCACATATTTGCAGTGCATTTCCTCATTCCAAAATGGCTGCTGAATACCTTAAAATTCATCCCGACAATCCTGAACCTACTAAAATGAAGAAGGTTGTTGATTGCCTCAGTCAGGGTGGTTTGGTTATTTATCCAACAGATACTGTTTATGGCCTTGGTTGCGATATATTTCAAGCCAGGGCAATTGAGAAAATAGCCCGCCTTAAAGGGTTGAAGCCAGAAAAAGCAAATTTTTCGATCATTTGCCACGACTTAAGTCACCTGGCCGAATACGCCAAAGTGAGTACGCAAGCATTTAAGCTCATGAAAAAAGCCCTTCCGGGTGCTTTTACTTTTATTTTACCAGCTACTTCATCTACTCCAAAACTGCTCAACAATAAAAAGAAAACCATAGGCATCAGAATTCCAGATCATCAAATACCTCGAACTCTGGTTCAACAATTAGGCAACCCCATTGTCACTACTTCCATTCACGATGAAGATGCCATCATCGAATATTCCACAGATCCGGAGTTAATATTCGAGCGGTTTGAAAAGCATGTTGATTTGGTAATCGATGGCGGCTATGGCAATAATGAACATTCTACTATCATTGATGCAACCACCGATGAATTTGAGGTGTTGCGTCAAGGCCTTGGCGATTTCTCCCATTATTACTCTTAGAAACTTACAGCCAATACACGCCTGCATCTTCATCTGATTTGGTGGTTCTGCCTGTAAAAACCAAATTCGGTAAACATCAAACCGAACTCATTTGCGGCACCTTATCATTTTTACTTTTTGTTTGCTAATCACCTGCGGATTTGGGCTGGCCAAAAAGCCAGCCATGATCGAAAAGAAAGCTGAAATAAAAGGCCGTGTGCTCGACTTCTTTTCGAGGATTCCTGTAGAAGCAAGAATAGTTGCAGAACTGCAACCCAATGACAATGAAGTTGTTATTTCAAAAACAGACGCCGTTTACGGAAGTTTTTCACTCTTGTTGAAAAGGAAAGCTACATATCGGCTCAAAGTCCAAAAGCCAGGCTATCTTTCGTTTTATGTACAACTTGAAACCAGCCGGGATAGCTCTTGGATTGGTTCGCAACAAAAAACCATAGAACTGATTCCAATTAAACCAAACACACTTTTGCCCTTCGAACACATCTTGTTCGACGTCAATAATTTTCAACTTTCGCAGCATTCGTTACCTGAGTTGGAAAAGCTGGCAGAACTGTTGACCGCCAATCCAAGCCTGGTGGTGCGGTTAGAAGGTCACACCGACAACATAGGTAAATCAAAAACCAGCATGCAGTTGGCAAAAAAACGAATTGAAACCATTGAGAAGTTTCTGGAAGCGAGGAAAATTCCTGCTCATCAAATCAGGAAAAAAGCATTTGCAGGTCAAAACCCACTATCGTTGGGCGACAGCTACGATGCGCATCGGCTCAACAGAAGGGTGGAAGTCAGGGTGTTAAAATATGAACTACAGGGAAATGAATGAGCCGATGAAAACCATTTCAATGAGATTGATACTGGCAATAGTTTTGTTTTCGGGTTGGTGCACCCAGGTCTTTGCCCAGGACGTACATTGGGCTACTAATGTGCTACAGGTTTCATCAGAATATAGCACCGATATGTATTCGTCGAAGCAACTCTTGGGACCACCAAACGCTTTGCCACAAGGGGGCGACAATCCTTTCGCCTGGAGTCCAAGGCGGCAAACTGGTATTCAGTCAGTCACAGTTGGCTTCGACAAACCGATACAGATTTCTCAGATCATCATCGGAGAATGCTACAACCCAGGTGCGGTGTGGAAAGTGTATGCGATAGATCCTGCGGGAACTCAATATTTGATGAATGAATATTCCCCTAAGCCAATCAGAGAAGATTCCCGACTGCTTCGCATCACGATGGAAAAAACCCCCTACAAAGTGGCAGCTGTGAAAGTAGATATGAACTGCGATAAAGTGCCAGGTTTTAACAGCATCGATGCCATTGGCATTTCCGAATCGGCCAACCCGGTGAAAATAGATGTGAATGTAGCCAAAAACATCAACCCCAATGTAAATACAGAAAGGTTGACTGAAAAAATTAACAGTCCATATGATGAGGTTAACCCTGTGATTTCCCCAGATGGAAAGCGACTATATTTTGGAAGGAGATTCCATCCAGAGAATCTGGGAGGAAAAACGGACCCTGAAGATATCTGGTATTCTGACTGGGACGACAAGCGAGGAGAATGGTCGCAAGCAAAAAATGCCGGAAATACACTTAACAACAAAGTCACCAATTTTCTTTGCTCGATTACTCCAGACGGAAACTCCATGCTGTTGATTCTTGGAAACAGCACCGATGCCAAAAACAGTAAATCAACGGTCGAAAATAGAGTTTCAATCGCATTAAAAACCAGCGAAGGATTTACCAAACCTCAACCCTTATCAATTGATGGTTTTCAAAACCAAAATTCAAAGGCTAATTTTTACCTGGCCAACAGCCGAAAAGTATTGCTGATGGCCATTCAGCCGCCTAATGGATTGGGCAAACTTGACCTATGTGTTTCATTCAAAAAAGAAGATGGCAGCTGGACAACGCCTCAAAACATGGGCAAAAACATCAACACCCCAACCGACGAAATGGCTCCTTTCCTTTGCGCTGACGACAAAACCTTGTTCTTTTCATCGAGCGGTAGAAGTGGATACGGCATGGAAGACATATACATGTCAAAACGGCTCGACGATACCTGGCAAAAATGGTCGACTCCTGAAAATTTAGGACCAAATATCAATACACCTCATTCCGACATCTTTTTCAACCTGCCACCCAATGGCGATTATGCCTACTATGCATCATCGGGCAAAGAAGCCAAAGGTCAGCTCGATATTTTCAGACTGAGAATTCCAGACATGTTTAAGCCAACTGCTGTGCTTGTGATCTCTGGCAAAGTGGTTGACAAAACAACTGGCAAACCTGTTGCAGCCAAAATATTGTATGAAAACCTAAGCAAAAATATAGAATTGGGCGTGGTGGAAGCAGACCCAAAAACAGGTGAATATAAAATAGTTGTACCTGTGGGCAGTAATTATGGTTATTTGGCTGCAAGCGAAGGCTATGTATCGGTGCATCAAAGCATAGATGCTACACGTCTCGACGAAGGTCAGGCATTCAAGCAAGACTTATTTTTAATTCCTATACAAAAAGAAAAAGAAATTGCCTTGAACAATATTTTCTTCGACGCCAACAAAGCCAACATCAAACAAGAATCGATACCAGAATTAAAGCGATTGGTGAAGCTTTTGAAAGAAAATTCAAACTTGAAAATAGAAGTAGGTGGACATACTGACACTAAAGCTTCTGATGATTACAGCATGCAGCTTTCCCAAAACAGGGCAAAGGCTGTGGTTGCGTTTTTGCTCAAAAACGGAATTAGTACCAACCGGTTGAAAATCAAAGCGCAAGGAAAATCTCAACCTATCATAGCCAACACAGACAGGCAAGATGGTTCTGCTTTGAATCGAAGGGTAGACATCAGAATTTTATCCTATTGAAGGCGAATCGATTTTCTCTTTTAACATCAAAATAACTGGCTTTTGGAGATTAATTAGCACCTTTCGACTTTAAACTTGTTCTTGCACACAGCAAGTATGAACTCGAAAAAAATTCCCATAGCAATTGACTCTATAGAAAATCAGGATGCAAAAAAACCTGAATTGATTATTGGTTTCGATGGTTTAGTAAAATCTTATCAAGCTGGCTGGGAGATCTTTTTTTCAAAATCTGGCAAAAAAGGGCAACCGGTTGCCAAACTGCTTCCACCCAAATTGGCCTATGTGATCGACCACTGGCTTACTCAGCCTCCTATCAACTTTAGCCACGAAACTATTTTTCTGCCAGAGGTAGCTGGAGGTGCTCTTGTAAGACTTGAAGCCAGTATTTCTAAAATAAAACAATTGTCAGTCAGGCTTGATTGGATGCCGGTTCCGGCAGATGAATTGCAGGAAGTTTGCGCCACCGAGCATAGCAACCGTGACAATTGGGTTGCAGAAATGGCCTTGAAATCATTCACCCAGCAATCCATTGAAGGCTTGATGTTGCTCGACAGAAAAGGCAATATTCAGGCGTTCAACAAGAAATTACATCAGGAATTTGAGTGCTTGTTGAACCAAAAACCAATGATTGGTTTTGAACTGAATGAAGTGTTTGCTTACGAAATAAATAGGCAAATATTACGGGTTTGGAACGAAGCCATTGACGGGAAAGTGCAGGTAGTAGAAGTGTCGTCTAAGCAGGAAGATGACCTCAGAAGGTTCCGTATTTATGTGCACCCAGTTTTTGAAGAAAATCGGGTAGAAGCTATACAGTTACAGATCACAGATATAAGTGCCGAAAACCATATGCTTCGGCTTGGGCAAGAAGCCAATCACCTCTTAAATTTGATATTTAACCACAGCGGAGTAGGCATTTGTGTGTTTGGTAGCAAAGGCAACAAATTGCTCAATGTAAACAAGTATTTCTGCGAATTGGTGGGTTTGAACGACCGGGATTTGCTCAACCAATCATTTCCGGTGAAGCGCAAATTGATAAAGAAAACGGAAGACAGCGTGCTCTTCTACGAGCTGCCCTATGTGCTGACCAAACAGGGAAACGAAGTGAAAATCCACAAGCACCCTGATAAAGAAATTGTAGTTTTTGGAACTTGTAATTCTCTCGACAACAGCGAGGGCGGCAAATTGTATGTTGTCTCGGTGTCTGACATTTCAAAGATTAAAGAAGCTGAAGCAGAAATTTCAAAGTTGTCACTGGTGGCACAGCGTACCTTGAATGGTGTACTGATAACCAACGAGTTGGGTAAAATTGAGTGGGTTAATAAATCGCTGGAAAGAATAACAGGCTACACCGCACAAGAATTACAGGGAACATTGCCTGGCACAAAAATGAAGGGCTATGTGACGGGCTACGATGTGATGAACCAGATAAGAGAAAGTGTGAAAAAGGGTACTCAGTTTTCTGGCAACATCATGAGCTTTAACAACCAAGGATTGCCCAACTGGCAACATTTAGACTTGAATCCTATATTCAATTCCAAAAATCAATTAACACAATTCATTGGCATTCAAACAGATATAACACAGTCCAAAGTAATTGAGGAAAGCCTGAGAAACAGCGAACTCCTGTATAAAACCATTGCAAAAAGTTTTCCCAACGGTATCATTTCAGTAATTGACCAAGAATTCAACATCCAATTTATTGATGGGGAAAAAGTAGATCAGGGCGAATTGGTTGGTAAAGAACTGATTGGCAACAACCTGCTTCGGTTGTTCGACAAAGAAACTTCTGCAAAAATTCAACCCTTGCTCATGAAGGCTTTTGTTGGCTACAAAGAGAGAATTGAAATTGATACAGCTGATAAAAGCTTTATATACACAGTGGCACCCATTCCTAATGCGGAACGTGAAATTGAAAAAGTGATGGTGATTTCGCTGGACATCACTGCGCAAAAGCAAACCGAAAGAGAGGTGAGTGTGCAAAGGGAATATTTGAGGCAAATCATTGATACTGACCCGAATTGGATATTTGTTAAAAACGAACAAGGAGATTTTATTTTGGCCAACAAAGCCATGGCCGAATTCTTGAATTGTACTGTTGAAGAATTTATTTTGAACCCTGGCGATAAACTCCAGAAAGCAAGCAACAACACGGTAATTACCTCAGAAGTAGACCGCAAAGTACTGGAGCACAAAAAGCCAATTGAAGCGGAGGAAATTCTAATCAACAAAGTTACTGGGGCAGAGCATCGGTTTTATGTGATAAAAACACCGCTAAAGCGCCCTGACGGAAAAACCTATATTCTTGGAGTTGCTACAGACATTACAGCCCGTAAAAATGCTGAAATCGCACTCGAAGAACAGAAAAATTACCTTCGACAGATTCTTGATACAGACCCAAACGTAATTTTTGTAAAAGATAGGGATGGCCGATTTATCATTGTGAATAAGGCATTTGCAGATTTTTACGGAAAACCTATTGAAGAATTAGTTGGACTAAGGGACGAAGACTTGCAATACGAATCGAAGCAAATCGCCTTTTTCAAAGACACCGACCTAGCCGTATTTGATACCATGGAGACGTTTGTATATGAAGAAACAAACATCAACCCGGTAACCAAAAAACCTTATTATTATCTGTCAACCAAAAAGCCGCTCATCGATTCATTTGGAAACCTTTTTGTGTTGGGCGTTGCAGTAGACATCACCAAGCGGAAAGAAGATGAACAAAAGCTGTTGAGCAAAGAAATGCTACTTCAGGAAGTGTTTGAAACAGCGGCTGATGCTTTGTATCTGATCGACCCCTTTCAAGAAAAAATTATAGACTGTAACTTCAGGGCTGTGACTTTGTTGGGAGAAACCAATAAAGACGAAGTGTTAAATTCACTCAGGCAGTTGTTCATCTCCGAAACCCTTTGCAGCATCGATTTGCCCGGAATATTCCAGCAATTGAAACTGAAAGAAACCTGGGGAGAAGAATTGCTGATTACATCAAAATCTGGCAAACAGTTTTGGGCCAACCTTGCCGCATCCAAGTTTATTTCCGAAGGAAAAGAGCTCAATCTGTTGAGAATCAATGATATTACAGAAAGAGTAAAAACGGAGGAACAAATCAAGCATAGCCTGCATGAAAAGGAAATCCTGATTCAGGAAATTCACCACAGGGTAAAAAATAACATTGCGGTAATTTCGAGCTTGTTGCATTTGCAAAGTGGCTACATCGAAGATCCCAGCCTTATAGATGTGTTTAAAGATAGCCAAAGCCGCATCAAGTCTATGGCGTTGATACATGAAAAACTGTATCAATCAAAAACCCTTGCCCTGGTAGAATTTGAATCTTATATCCGAGAACTCACCCGCACCATTCTGTATAGCTACAGCCCAGGCGATGCCAAAGTGAGAATTGAAAACCAAATTGACAATGTTTATCTCGATATCAATTCTGCTGTACCTTGTGGACTTATCGTGAATGAGTTGCTTTCAAATGCCTGCAAACATGCATTCAAAGGTCGCACTTCAGGTTTGATAGAGGTTAGTTTTGTAAAAGATGGAGATATGTTCAAACTCGAAGTGAAAGACAATGGCATAGGCTTACCACCACATTTCGAGCTTGAAAATGCCAAATCGTTGGGAATGACCCTTGTGTATGCACTCACCAGCCAGTTGAACGCCACCATTGAATTCAATTCCAGTTCAACTGGAACATGTTTTAGAATCGCATTTAAAGAAAAGACCAAAAAGAACTATTTGGCCAGCAATTAAATGGCTTACATATATGCCAGTTCGCTCCCACCCCTCAGTTTGATAATGCCCAAGCCGTTGAACAACAATATGAAAGGATAGGTTGGGTCAAGTTCAAACCAGCGCACTCCAAAGTTAGGCCTTCCACCAAATTTGTGGTGGTTGTTGTGGTAGCTTTCGCCCATCATCAAAATATCCAATGGAAGCAGGTTTCGGGCAGTGTCGTTCACTTCGTAGTTTCTGTATCCCCATTTATGGGCAAACCAATTGATAATGGCGCCATGCACCGGTCCCATGAGATAATGAATAGGCAGCAGCAAAAACATCCACCAATCTGCAGCAAAATAGATGTAGAATAAAGAATAGGCTGTTCCCCAAGCTACTCTTGACATCCAATTGTCGCCCAATTTTTCCATGAATTTCCAATCAGGGACGTGGAGCAAAAACTTTTTCTCAACCGGGAAACTACCATCCAGAATTCCATGGTAAATTTCTTTGGTCTTCCACATCATTTCTGGCAGATTGGCTGAGAATTTTGGGGAATGTGGATCTTTGGCTGTATCAGCATAAGCATGATGAAGTCTATGCATGATGCCATAGGCCTTTGGACTCAGGAACGAAGAGCCTTGAAAAATGTAAGTAAGCCAATAAAACACCTTCTCCCAGGTTTTTGACATCGTAAACATGCGATGAGCCGCATACCTGTGCAGGAAAAAGGTTTGAGCGAATAAGGACAAGTACCAATGAGCCAGAAAGAAAATAAGAATTGCCATTAGAAATAGAGATTTGCCGCAAAAGAACGGCCTTGCCGATTGGCAAACCATGACATTCATTAGTTTCCAAAATGACCTTTGACTGCCAATTGCTATTGAGCAGACCAAGTTCAACTGACTGATTCACAGACCTTGAAATTTGAAAATAAATTCTACCTTTGCGCCTCCTTAGGAGAAAGTATCGATTTTGAAACAAGTTATCAGGCTGATTTTAAGTGCATTATTGTTGGCGGGAGTTCTCTCTGCCACCATAACAACCAAACCAGTTCAACCGCTGGAAGTGGTAGCAGAAGCACAAGACAACCGAAATAAAGAAGGTGCCCCGATAGCTGCACAGGTTCAATTGCAGGAGGGCTATTACCAAAGCCCAATACAATTCATTCCCGACTTTCCACTTCAAACAGATCATCAGCAGGAGTTTCATGTCGCTTTTCAAAGCGGAAGTTTGCCAACGGAGCTGCTCAATACCGGAATTTCATTTCAATCCAGCAGGCTGCTTCAATGCCTGCTCACCTGCATTCAGGCGCAGGCTCCGTAACTCCGATCAGGTTTTTCTTTTGTCGGTTTTCCAATCGACACTTTTTTCTGGTTGACTATCCGGTCGACCTATTCATTCCTTTAAAATTTACTTTTCTCTTTACATGAAAAACAAATCGTTACTCATAACCCTGACCGTAGTAGTGTCGCTGCTTTGCCTCTACTATTTGTCGTTCACCTACATTTCCCGAAACGTGGAAAAAGATGCCATAGAATTTGCTACCGGAGCAGATGGCAAAGTAAATCCGGCCAAAAAGCAAACCTACCTTGATTCTGTTTGGACAGAGCCAGTCTTTTTAAACTTCACTTACAAAGAGGTAAAACAATATGAAGTAAAACTTGGCCTCGACTTGTTGGGTGGCATGCACATTACCATGGAAGTGTCGGCTGCCGACATCATTAATGTATTGGCAGGCAACAACAAAAATGCAGCCTACCAAAAGGCGTTGAAAGAAGCTCAGCAAAAGGCTGTGTCAAGTCAAAAGCCTTTTGTAACCTTGTTCTACGAAAGCTATCAGGCACAAAACTCACCGGTGAAATTGGCCACCATTTTTGCCAACAAAGGCAACCGTGACCGCATCAACTTTCAAAGCGATGACCAAACGGTGTTGAAATACCTGAACGAAGAAGTGGATGAAACCATCGACAGGTCGTTTGTAATTCTAAGAAACAGGATTGATAAATTCGGTGTAACGCAGCCCAACATCCAGAAACTTCAGGGAACAGACCGCATTCAAATAGAATTACCAGGAGTTGAAAATCCTGAGCGTGTGCGAAAACTACTTCAAGGTGTAGCTAAATTGGAGTTCTACGAAGTGTGGGAAAACGAAGAGTTTGGCCCTTATTTCCAAAAGCTGAACGACTTTTTGGTGAAAGAAGAAAAATTAGGCATAACCGATACCAACAAGCCTGCTTCAGATACTGAAACTGCACCAGGTTTGACAGATGAAAAACCTGCGGGTGAAGAATTAACCAGCCTTACCGACGACTCAACCAGCAAAGACACCGCTGCTTTGGCCGAAGCAGACACTGCTAAAAAAGAAGATGCAGCCTCTGCTACCAGCAAGTTTGTTTCCAAGTATTTCAGAATGAGCAGCAGCGGCATTGGTGCTACCCTGAAAGACACTGCCAAAATCAACAGACTGTTAGCACGAAAAGATATTGAATTGCTGTTTCCATCGAACATGAAAATGCTGTGGGGTGGCAAAGCTGAAAAATTGAGCGACACCCTGGAAGTGTTGCCGCTTTACGCTATCAAAGTGAGCCGTGACAACAAAGCCCCACTTGAAGGCGACGTAATCTCAGAAGCTTATCAAGATTTCGGACAAACAGGTCAGCCCGAAGTGTATATGCAAATGAATTCGGCTGGTGCTAAAAAGTGGAGAAAGTTAACTGCTTCCAATTTGAACAGACGCATAGGCATTGTGCTTGACAACTACGTGTATTCTGCTCCGGTAGTAAGGGGTGAAATTCCGAATGGTAGCTCATCTATTTCTGGCAACTTCACCATCGACGAGGCAAAAGATTTGGCCAACAAACTGAAAGCAGGTAAGTTGCCTGTTCCGGCCCGCATTGTAGAAGAAGCCGTAGTGGGTCCAACCCTTGGTCAGGAGTCCATCAACCAAGGGTTGATTTCCATCGTTTTCGGCTTTGTATCAGTGCTTATCTTCATGATTGCATTCTATAGCCGTTCAGGTATAGTGGCCGATATGGCTGTGTTGCTCAACGTATTCCTCATACTTGGCATTCTGGTGCCTGTGGGGGCTGTGCTTACCTTACCAGGTATTGCTGGTATCGTACTTACCATTGGTATGGCGGTAGATGCCAACGTACTGATCAATGAACGGATAAAAGACGAATTGCGGGGCGGTGCCAGTTTGGCCAATGCGGTGAAAAACGGCTATGCAGCTGCATCTTCTTCCATCTGGGATGCCAACATCACCACAGTGCTTGCTGCCTTTGTGTTATTCTATTTTGGTAGTGGCCCGGTTCAGGGATTTGCAACTACGCTTATCATTGGTATTTTCACCTCGTTGTTCACTTCCATCTACATTACCAGAATTGTAATTGAAAATCAGATTGAGAAGAATAGCAACTTCGCATTCTTCACAAGTAAAACAAAAGATTTTTTACGCAATGTGAATTTTGATTTTGTGTCGAAACGTAAGATTGCCTACATTTCTTCTGCTATCGTATTGGTACTTGGTTTTGTGTACATCGGCTTCAACGGACTCAACTACGGTGTCGATTTCAAAGGAGGCTGGAAATATGTGGTAGAATTCTCTGAGCCTATGCCTGCCTCTAAAGTGCGTGAAGCTTTAAACAAACCATTGGCTGGCTACCCAGAGGTTAAAACTTTTGGTAGTGCAAACAAACTGCAAATCACAACCAGTCACGAAATCGACAACCAATCACCTGAAATTTCTGATCAGGTCGTTGCTAAGGTTAGATCCGGACTAGATGAGGTAGCCAAAGGAAAATATGTCTTGCTCAGTAGCTCAAAAGTAGGCCCAACGGTAGCCAACGACATCAAATCGAAAGCTTATTACTCGGTATTTCTCGCCACTTTGCTCATATTCGCCTACATCTGGTTCCGATTCAGGAAGTGGGAATATGCCATGGGAGCCACGTTGGCAGTATTCCACGACGCCTTTATGGTGATCGTGTTTTACAGCGTGCTTAAAGATGTGCTGCCATTCTCACTCGAAATAGATCAGAACTTTATTGCTGCCTTGCTCACCGTGGTGGGTTATTCGGTAAACGACACGGTGGTGGTGTTCGACAGGGTTCGGGAATTCTTTAAAGATGCGGCTGTTGACGCTGATCCGGCGAAAGTAATCAACAAAGCCTTGAACGACACCTTTAGTAGAACCATTATCACAAGCACCACGGTGTTGGTGGTGGTGATCATTTTGCTTTTATTCGCAGGTGAAACCATCCGAGGGCTAAGCTTTGCCTTGTTGATAGGAACCATCACGGGTACTTATTCAACTGTTTTCATTGCCATTCCATTTGTGATCGACGCCAGAAAACGCAAGAAAGCTGCGTTGGCTGAGTAAAATCCAACACGCAAGTTCCAAGGCGATATCTGCCTGGTTGAACTCTACTTAAAGCCCCGGAATTGATTTTCCGGTGCTTTTTGTTAGTGGTTACAAAAGTAAAACGGGTGATCAATTATGAGCTAACGTGACACATTCCGTTGCCCCGGTTCACGTCATCACACATCACGAGTGTTAGGAAATAATGGATCGCATATTAAAGGTTAGCGGGGGCATTAACCTGGGCGAGGAGAAAGCATTACACGCCACAGCAATAAGCATCCAAACGTTTTGGAAGGAAGCAGGGTTGTTTTCCGGCTTTTTTTTGGTTTGGAAGGTGTTTGAAAATTGGGGTGCGAGGGAATGGATATTTCCAAAACAGGATTCGTTCCAATAAAAAAAATGCCCGTCTTACTAAAAAAAGGGCAATTCCATAAAAGCAACGAATGCTTTGCAACCCGAAATTATTAGTCAGTCAACCCGTGCACATATTTAAAACGCATGGATATACGTCGAAATCAAGTGCACTATTTTTATTCAAAGGTTAAACCCTTATTTTTGCATTTCTACCAACAACACATAAATGTACACACCAAAACGCCTCCTGGCACTGGCCTCAGTGCTTTTTACCTGCTTGCAACTTGTTGCGCAGGCACCAACCGACAATCCATATGCAGCCAGATTTAACCCACAACCCCACTGGACAAACGACCTTCGTTGGACCAATGTGACCGAATCTACTACTGTATCAGGACTGGTTGGAGCTAACCGCCAAGTAGATTCAACTGCCCTCCAGAATCTGATGAATTCGATTTCTACCCAGGGAGGTGGTGTAATTTACTTTCCTGCCGATTCCTTCAAATTCAACTACGATTTGGTTATCCCAACAGGAATAGTTCTTCGAGGAGCCACACCTGCCGTAGCCAATGCCACAAATGAAAATTACAGACCAGGAACTGTGTTTGCTTTCCCCAAATATTATCCGACTTTCACAGGAAACGGCACTCCAAGAAACACGGCTTTTAAAGAAATTAAAGGAAAATCGAATGCACACAACATTGCCCTGGTAAACCTTGACATCAACCGGGCAGGCATTGCTTTTCATCCTTATGCTTATACAGATGCTCCGGGAGTGAACACCAAATGGCCGGTAGACATCAACTACAACATTTTGATTTTTGGAGTTAGAAGCAACAATGTGGCTATTCCTGATCCAAGTGTCCCTAATTTAACAGCTGGAAGCGCTAGCGAACCAGCTCAGGAAGGATGGCAACGGTATGTTTGGCGTTTTTCGTCGAATATCGGTTTGTATGTTTCCCGAAACGGCGTGGTGGTCAATTGCAGAATCAATGATACCCCAACCGATACCTACAACCAACCGGGCTATGTTTTAAGAAATTTCAACAATCCGAACTGCATGTCCGGAGGAGTATCTAAGCTTAACCCCGACGGCTCCGATGCTAAATTCGAAGTGACTGACCACCTGGGCATTGATCTGAATCGAGCCAAAATCAACAAAGAAGGGGCAGGTTCTGGTGGTGGGCCGCATAGCCCTTATGGCATTTATGGTTTTGTTACTTATGCAACCCCCGTATCAGAACCACAACTGTTTGCACCTGGAAATGAAGTGCGGGATTGCTGGGTATTTAAAACCCGCAGGGTAGGCATCATTGCTGCCGGAAATGGTCTTGTAGTAGACAACAATATTATTCGGGACCAGGACAACAAAATTGCATATATCAGGGCAAATGGTCAAGGCTGCGAAACCAACAACTCTGCCACGCATGAAAACAGAGGCATTGATGTTTCCGGGTGGAATGTGCAGCTCACCCGAAACGATGTTGAAGTTCGAAGGCATACCATTGGTGGCCCTGGAGGCTATGGTTCGGTAGATGGCGAAGGTGTGTTGGTGCAGGAATGTTGCGGAGGCACTTCCGTGCAAGGCTACACTTTTAAGCACAACAAGCTCACGCAGGCATCATCAGGATACATAGGACTTTGGAAAATGCGCACCATGCACAATGTGTATATCGATTCAAACGACCTGGGTTGCAAAAACATTTACCTCACTGCCAATACAAATGGCGCCCCTTTTCAGTTGTTTAATTCAACCATCAACGGCAACACCAATGTAGATAGAATTATAGCGAATGCCGACTTAGGTGGTTCAAATTTATTGATTGAGCGGAATGCGTTTTGTGGCAATGGGGTGATTAATGCTCCAGGGTTTGCCACTATAAACGACAATGGAAATGCCACAGTAACTCCAGGTCCTGGAGTACAGGTGACTGCGCCTACTGCAGCTATTACATCACCAGCCAATGGTGTAAGGATCAATAGGGCAAATTCACCAGGGCCGGTGAATATTACTGCCTCTATTCAAGATGGCGATAGTGTTCAATACTTTGTAAATACTGCGCCTTTGGGCTCTTATTTGTCTGCATCAGTAACTACGGCACAATGGATCCTCCCTGCAGAAAATGGCTTTTACTTTATCTCTGCTCGGGTAAAAAACAGCGAGGGAGTTGTCATCTGGGCACCTGCTGTTCGGGTTGAGGTGGTAACCATTACTTCAAGTGCTGCTACAGTCTCCTCGGGTAAATTAGGTGTAATAGTCTACCCAAATCCATCTGAAGGTGCATTCAACTTATTTGTACCTGAAAATCAAGATGGAAATGCGGTTTATCAATTGACCGACATGACGGGAAAGCAAATGCAAACAGGTAAACTGGAGACAAGCAATCCAAAAGTTGATATCTCTACATTCCCTCAAGGAGTCTACCAATTGATTATTCAGTCGAATGGCAAAAGAAACGTATTGAGACTCGTGAAAAACTAAGTTTTCTTAGCATCATAAAAAATACCTGGTTAAGAGTTAGCCAGGTATTTTTTATGACAGTCTTTTAAAATTTGAGGGAAATAAAGTCAGAAGCCCTTTTGATTTCTATCTAATACTTATGCCACCTGCCTTCATTTTTGCCATTCACGCAAATCTGATAGATACCTGACGCCCAGTTTTGGGTAGCAATTTTCAAATCTGAATCAACCGCAGAGGAGCTGTAAACTACCCTGCCTGTGGCATCAATTACGGATACCATGATTGGGGGTTTTAAGCCGGCTATTCTCAATTCGGTAGTTCCCGGATTGGGAAAAAGTACCACATTTTTAGTTGGCTCAACAGCCTCGTTTCCGGTAATAACGGGGGTATTTCCAGTTGTTTTTATCGTCAACGCCGACAACCATACATTGAAGCCTGCGTTCCAAAAAAACCGAAATGCTTCAAACTTCGGAAACCAGTAGTACAACCTTGGAAGTTGGCTCAAGTTGGTGCCATAAAAACTATTGAATGCAGCAACGGTGGGAGCAGGGTTTAGCGTGTCCACTTGGGGGGTGAGCATATTGAAAAACTGAAAATCATTATCTGGGCTATCTGAGGTGTTGCCCACCTTACAAGTCATCCTTTCAGGATATATAGTCCAGGTAAATCGCCGCCATCTTTGAGTAGAAGCAATGGGAGAATTTCGCAATTGAGCACATCCCCCACTTGGATAAGGTGGTGTTGATCCGGGAGTAAGTCCACCGGCTTCGGTACTAAATCCAGGCAACCACCAGCTGTTGTTTCCTTGTCTGAAAATTTCAACTTCACCCAGGCTTTTGTGTCCGCCTCCATAGAGCAATACCGCATTGAGGTTGTTGTTGAGGGTTGCATTTTTGTTCATAATCCGCATATTGTATGCAGGTCGGGCAAATGCATGAGGTTTATTCACGCTGTCTACATCATTAAACATGGGGCCACCCTGCGGATAAGCATGCATGAGGCCGGTAACCACCCTACCTGATTCTCCTCCTCCTAAGAGTGTGTCCCAAAGTAGGTGGTAACTTATTTCAATGGTGTCAAGTTCGTGCATGATGGGCATTGGAAAAGGATAGTCCAAAGCAATGCTTGTTTTCAATCCATCGGTGCGTGTATAGCCTGCATGTTGAATGGCCAACCGTTTCAGACCAACAGCAAAAAAACGTAGCCCTTGCCTGTCAGTCACCAGCGTATCGAACATAAATGCTGAATTGGGGGTTGCCTGGTTTGCCCAAAGTAGCTTTTCACTTAGATCGAAATAGACAGGACGTTGTTGGTGAAAGGAGTCTGCCAGTAGTGTAACCCACTGTGATTGTGCTTTGAGTGTTGTCGTAAAAGCACATAATGCACCCCAGACAAAAAGCCAGTTGATTTTCATAATTTTTTGGTGTTGTTGAGCGAAACAGTGAGCCAAATAAGGTAAAAATTTTCTATTTGCATTATCCACGATTGCCGAGTTCAACCACTTCGAGTTTCGAAATCTTGCCTGCATCCAATTCCATTCGCATGATGGTTTTAATCTTATGAAAACCATGATTTCCGGCTGCCCCGGGGTTTATATACAATAAAGGAGCAAATTTTGGATCACGTTGAACCTTGGCAATATGCGAATGACCACATACTAAAATAGCTGGCCTAGTTTGCAGAATTTTTTGCCTTAAAGCTGGATTGTAACTTCCTGGCTTTCCTGCTATGTGGGTCATGATGATTTTGACACCCTCCAACTCAAATTCATGATATTCCGGGCATGTATACCTGATGTCGTGGCTATCAATGTTGCCATAAACCGCACGAATTGGCTTGAATTTTTCGAGTTCCTGTATCAATCCCAAGGTGCCGATATCGCCGGCATGCCACACCTCGTCGCAGTCTTTAAAGTACTCAAACACACGAGGGTCAAGGTATCCATGTGTATCTGAAATAATTCCAATTTGTTTGCTCAACCTCGATACCAGTTAATGGCCTCCACTATTTCTTTTGTAGTAACAGGAACATGAACTTTCACCTGCCCGATGCCATTGGGTAAGGCCAAAAATATATGGCCATTTTCGTTCTTTTTATCCTGCTTCATCAATGCTACAATTGGTTGAATATGTTCTTTCTCCAGGCGAATCACGCCAAAAGTACTCAGCATAAATTCCTCAATTTCTTCCAATTCTTCAGCTGAAATAAGTTTCTTTTTCCAGGCAATAAAACTTTCGATAGCCATACCTGCTGCTATGGCAAAACCATGAAGAATAGGCTTTTCTTGCGCCAGAAAATAGCTTTCAATGCCATGACCTATGGTGTGTCCAAAATTCAGGCCTTTTCGCAGGCCCTTTTCGGTAGGGTCTTGGGTGGTTATGTTTGATTTAATCGAAACGGCATGAGCAACCCAGCTCAACATAGACGCTTCTTGCGGTTCTATATGTTTTATTTCCTGCCATTTTTGGCTGTCTGCAATCAAACAATGTTTTACCACTTCGGCCCAACCTGAAATCAATTCAGTTTCAGGCAGAGTCTTTAGAAAATCAGTGTAAATGACTACTTGTTCAGGCTGAGCGAACAGGCCTAAATGGTTTTTAAAGCCCTCATAATCAATTCCAGTTTTACCTCCAACAGAAGCGTCGGCCATGGCCAGCAGGGTTGTTGGTATTTGAATGAAGTGGATTCCCCTTTTGTAAACACCTGCACAAAATCCACCCAAATCTCCAACCACTCCTCCGCCGAGATTAATCAGCAAAGCCGAGCGATCAGCTTGAAACTCAGTAAGCCAGTTCCATACCAGTTGACAGGTTTCCAGATTTTTATGTTGCTCTCCTTTCGGAATTACCAGTACTTTGTGTTTCGGCAAAAAGGGTTTCAACAGCGGATAGCAATGCTTTTTTGTGTTCGCATCTGTCAACACAAATAAGGCTGATGGAGCCAATTGATTTATCAGTGAAGCTATCTCACCGTTTGGATTTTCCGAAATGTGAATATTCTTAAGGTCTGACATGGTGCAAATAAATGAAAAGCAAATTCAACAAAACAGATGGCAGTTTGGTTAATCGATAAAACTAAGCCCTCATGTCATTAGCCATTGGCGCCAAAGCCCCTGACTTCACACTCAAAAACGCAGCAGCAAAATCGTTTACTCTTTCAAAAAATTTGGGTGAAAAACCCTGCATTATCTTCTTTTATCCCAAAGATTTTACCAGTGGTTGCATCAAAGAAGTTTGCGGATTCAGAGACAATTACAATGAGTTTCAAGCAGCAGGTATTGATCTTGTCGGCATCAGCACAGATGACGAATCATCTCATTTTAACTTCATCAGACAATACAAACTGCCTTTTGAGTTGCTGAGCGACACAAGTGGGAAAGTTTCAGCAGCATATGGAGCTAAACTGCCGTTTATGAATGTGTCGAGCAGAATAACCTTTCTTTTGGACGAAACTCACCGAATTCAGGCTATTCATAAAGGGTTGTTTCTGGCTTCAGACCATATTTCGGCTATGCTGAAAGCCATCAGGAAAGTTGCTTAGATTATTGGACTTTCTCTTTCCTTTCCTTTTTGCCAAAAACAGAAAACTGTACATACCTTTTTGGTCTTGCTTTCAGGTCTTTGAGCAACAAATCGAGCGAAGCGGCTGAATGGCTCAAATTGTAATACAAAGAATCATCTTTCAGCATTTTGCCCATCGTTCCTTTTCCTGCATTCAAGCTAGCCAAACTGGCTTGAACTTCCTTTACAGACTTGTTCAGGTTTTCAATAGAATGGGCTAGTTTTATTTTGTTCAAACTGTCTCCAAATTGCGTGTATTTGCCCATCATCAAACTCAAAGACTTTTCTGTGTTGATGAGTGTGCCCGAAAGTATGCGCAAATTATCAGTGATGATTTCAAAGTCTTTTTCGTTGGTGGTGATCATCTTGTCTACTGTGCCAGAAGTGCGTGCCATATTGTCTAGCGAGGAATTTAGTTTTTCGGCAGTATTGGAGAACGACAGCACCAATCCATCAATATGATCGAATAGTTTATTAATATTTTCGATCATGGGCAAAGCCGACTTTTGAATCAATTGGGTTAATCCTTCTTCTTTGCCTGGCATCAAGGTATCTGTCTTGGTGCTTGTTCCTCTTTTGCCAACATCGAGTACCAGCATTTTGCCGCCAAGCAAATCGCTGCTAGATAAAATTAGCCTTGCAGAGTCGCCAATCAAAATATCTTCGTCGATGTCAATATTAAGCAACAGTTGATTTTGCTTTCCTTGAATTAAAGTGATTTTTTTAACCAGGCCAACCGAATAGCCATTGAGCATTACCGGGTTCGATACCGTGAGACCTTCAATATCGTCGAACTTTACAAAGTATCTTTTTGTGGTTACAAACAAGTCGGAGCCCTTCAAAAAGCCATATCCGAAATAAAGAATGACCAATGCTAAAATTCCAAGTAAACCAACTTTAAATTCTTTTGATATTTTCACGCAATAGGGGAAGTAATTGAGCAGGCAAAGAAACAAAGAAAAGCGTTTGGCAAGGCCATTTTATCTGACAAACAAGAGCATGAAAGTAAAGGTATTTGAAAGTCTGGAAATAGCGCAACAAGCAATTCCATTATTGGGAATAAAAACTGTGCACTTTAAAAGCAGGGATTTAAAAGTTGCCTTGGCAAGAACAGCAACAGGATTTTATGCTGTTGCCGATGCATGCCCCCACATGAAGGCATCATTTGGCAAAGGTTTTTGCAATCAATTTGATGAAATTATTTGCCCTTTGCATGAATATCGGTTTTCCTTGCACACCGGTGTAGAAGGTTCGGGACAAGGCTGCGATGATGTAGCCATATTTCCGGTAGTGATAGATGAAACCGGACTATACATAGAATTGCCCTAAAAAAGAACGAGCCTGCCGTTTGGCAGACTCGCTTACATCTCTAACCCCTTAAAGATGCTTATTTTTTAATCTTCGTAACTTTAAATTCTGTACGACGATTTTTCTGAAAATCTTCTTCTGTTGCAGCGTCTACAATAATTGGTTTGGTTTTGCCATAACCCTTTGCAGTGATTCTGTCGGCAACAACCCCTTTAGAAACGATGTAGGCTCTGGCCGATTCTGCTCTTGCCTGAGAAAGTTTCATGTTCAATTTGTCGTCGCCACGGCTATCTGTATGTGAACTTAATTCGATTGTGATGGTGGGATTGTCGTTCAAAGTTTCAACGATTTTGTCCAATTCAATGGCGGCATCTGGTCTGATGTCTGCCTTGTTCACATCGTAGTAGATATTGTCGATTACAAAGGTTTTCTCCAGTTTAATTTTCTCCAAAACTATTTTGTGAGTCAATTTGATCACAGTTTCTTTTTCGAAAAGAGTTTCTGGATCTGGAGATTTTCCAACAGTAGAGATTGGGTCTCTTTTGGTAAAGAAGTCTTTTCTATCGCAAATCAACGTGTAGTTATTTGACGGCTCCAGATTGAATACAAACATACCGTTTTCATCTGTATTTGTTTCTGCAATCTGCTTGTTTTGGGCATCGAGCAATGCAACGTGTGTATTGGATAAAATCTCTTGTTTGCCTTTATCATCTGCACCAAATGCAACACCCTCTAAATTGAACTTAACAATGCGGGGATCATTTTTGGTGTCTCTAAAATAATAAATGTCGTCATCACCTTTGCCACCTTCACGATTTGAGGAGAAGAATCCTTCAGCCGGGCTTTTGTAAGCAAGTCCAAAATCGTCCCAACGACTGTTCATAGGCACGCCCATATTTTTCACGGTAACATTTCCGTCTTTGTCTTTTGCTGCTTCAAATATATCGAGACCACCTAGGCCTGCATGACCGTCAGAAGCAAAAAACATTTTGCCGTCCTCAGCGATGTACGGAAATATTTCGTCGCCAGCTGTGTTGATGGACTCCCCTAAATTGGTGACTTTCCCCCATTGCCCATTGGCATCTAAGGAAGATTTAAAGAGATCAAGTCCTCCTTTTCCTCCTCTTCTGTTCGAAGCGAAATATAATGTTTTGCCATCTGGTGCAAAGGAAGGGCTGCCGTACCAGTTCTCAGCATCTGAAAAAGGCATGGGTAGTGGGTCGCTCCATTTGCCATCAAGGTATTTTGAGATAAACAAGCCTACTTCTCTTGGCCCTTTGCGGCTGCCATCATTGCTTCTGGCGAACACCAATGTTTTGCCATCTTTGCTGATGGTTGCACTAGCTTCGTGCATGTTGGCTGTATTGATATTTGAAGGAAGTTCAGAAACCGACTCCGGGCCACTGCCATCCAATTTGTATGTGTATAGGCTGGTAAACGGAGTCCCTGTAGCTTTATAAATGGTACTTCCTCTTGAGGAAGTAAAGATGAGATCTTTGTCTTGCACGAAAGGTGAAAATTCTGCCGCAGCTGTATTCAAAGCCTCCAGATTCGAGACCTCAATTCTTGTTCTGGTGGTGGCAATTTTTTCAATAGTTTTCAGATTTTCAACCTCCTTAGTGGCTCTTTCCATGTTTTTAGGTCGGCCTCCAGCTGCAATGTATGCCGCAAAAGCATCAGATGCACCTTTGTAATCTCCTGTTGCTTTTATGGCAAAAGGGTATTGAAATTTGATGGAATCTACTTTGGAACCAGCATCAATAGCAGCTTTGTAAAAAGGTGCTGCTTCAGCCATTCGATTCGACAGCCTGTATGATTCTGCTATCTGTGCATTTACATAAGAGGCTTTCACACCTTCTTTGCTTAGCAGTTGTTTGTATTCTTGAATAGCTGTTTGGTATTCACCCTTACTTTTGAACAACTTATCGGCTGCTTTGGTCATTTTTTCCTGTGCTGAAACTGCAGAAATTGCAAAACCAGCTATCAGAATCAGAGAGGCTAATTGCTTCATGTGAAGTGTAATCGAGTTATATGATTCGAGTTTGAATCGGCAAATTAGATAAAATTCTATTCTGCCAAAAAATTGGTAAAAATTACACAATCACTTTCTGCAATCCTGCACCAATCCAGCTTTCGGAAATGGGCTGTACAAAGCTGTTGTTAAATTGCGTTTTCGTATTTGTTAAGGTGTTAAAAATCAGTGTATTGTCTGAAAAATTTCCTGATTTGTAATTCGACTTTACATGTTGAATGGTTTCAAATTTAACTTGGTCATTCTCGATAAATGCCACAAATTTTCTGTCAAAAAAATCCAAACCTTGCACCGTTTGCCATTCATTGAGCCCTTGAAACAACTTGTCGATCGAACATCCGCTTGCGTCTTTATTGCTTTCGTCTACACCTACAATGAGGAAATGCCCCCGCTCAATTCGGTACCCAGCCATAAGTTCATTGCCATGGCTTTGCCATTGGGTGCAAAATTGGTTCATGAAGTTTAAGAGCGATTCTTTTTGTTGTGTACGCATTGGTAAAATACTTTGGAAAACCCAGACCCTGGCATCGTTTGACAATTGTTCGAATGGAACTAGCATAGAGATTTACTGTTGATGATACAAAGATAATCCTTCTATGGCCGAACCAAGCAATTTACCTGGCCTCAAACCACAAGACCTGGCCGTAGTGCTTAATATTTCGCTGTAGTTATAGGCCACACTGCCTAAGAAATGTACGTCAACCAGCTCACTGTTTGGGTATCTGGCCACATACCGTTCGAAGAAAAGTTGAAATGACTCCGCAACTTGTTGGATACACCAAGGGTGATGAATATTGTTTTTTAGAAAAATGGAAAATGAAGCTAAATACCGATTGGGGTATGGTTGCTTGTACACCTTGTCCAGCATGGCATCCCGGTTTGGCTGATACGTTTCTGAAAATAGCTGCCACAAATCTGTTGGCATTTCTTTGTGAAACCAGTTGATCACCAATTGTTTGCCCAGGTATCCACCGCTTCCTTCATCTCCGAGCCAGAAGCCCAGGTTGTCAATTTGATGGGTAATATTTTGCCCATCAAAAAAACAGGAATTTGAACCAGTACCCAAAATGCAGGCTATCCCAGCATTCACACCGCAAAGCGCACGTGCAGCTGCCAGCATATCGTGGGCAATTTCTATTTGAGCATCCGGGAAAAATGGACGTAGCGCCTGCTGAACCAGCAAGTTGTTGGCTGGCACTGAGCACCCTGCTCCATAAAAATAGATGTGCTCAATTTTTTGGGCAATGATTTGGATAAACTGAATATTGGAAGCCAAAGCAGCACGAATTTCGTCGCTGTTTTGATAATAAGGATTTATGCCCGGGGTTTCCAGTTCATATTCATCGTTGCCTTTCAACAATTTCCAGGCTGTTTTTGTGGAACCGCTGTCGGCAATGAGTATTGTTTTTTTATCGCTCATGGTTTGGCTAGCATGTCTGAGATTACTCCTTCCTTTAGTGAATAGCCACTTACCAGAATTGGCCTTTCATGCAAGTGCTGAAGTACCCACTTGATAAGTATGGAACCTACCACAATGAGATCAACCCGCAGTTCTATCATGCCAGGTAATGCGAGACGTTTTGCTCGGTTGAGTGTGAGAAATTGGTGATAAACCTGCTCAAAATAGTCGAGCGAAACTTCGTACTTTTTCATCGAAAATTTTTCATGCGGAATCCCTGAAGCTAAATGACACATCCAGGCAAGGGTGTCGAAACTACCCGAAGAGCCAACTAATTGTATTGGCTTATGGATGTAAATAGCTTCAACCAAAGAGGTCAATTGGCTGCCAAAGTAAGCATACAACAGCTCTATATTTGTTACGTCAATCGGATCAGCCGAATGAAACTGCTCCCTAAGTCGGCTTCCTCCAATCTCAAAACTTTTTTTCCACAATATTCCTCCCTCATGGCCAATAATAAACTCTACACTTCCTCCACCAATATCCATGATGAGCACATTTTCGTTTTTCAACGAACCAGAAGCCACTATTCCTTTAAAAATCAGGTTTGCCTCCTCATCCCCATCAATCACTTCTACATACAATCCAGTAGCATGATTTACTTTTTCCACCCATTCCATGTGATTTTTTGCATTGCGTACAGCACTGGTTCCAACCACTCTTGTATTGGCTATGGAAATATCATTTTTGCTTAGATTTTCACAAGCATATATTAAGGTTGCTAGTCCTCTTTGCATGGCAGCATCGGTAAGTAATCCTTGTGATATGCCCTCACCCAAATTCACCTTTTGACTTTCGGTATACAAAGTTTCGAACCCATCAGGAGAATACTGAGCAGCCAGCCACTTAAAAGTATTTGTTCCTAAATCGATTACTGCAGCCTTTTGCGTGTGCATTTCTTGAAAATTTACAATCGAAATCCTTCTAATTTGCCCGTGAACATGCGCATTTTCCACTTGTACTAAAAATGAATGCTTAGTTTTGCCGACACTCAATGTTTAATCAGAAAAATCGATTAAAGGTTTGGGTCAACTCATTCAAATATGGATACGAATCTGAAAACCAGCCAGAAAAAAGAAGATAAACCAAAAAAATCGTGGGCCAAAGAGTGGCTCGACGCCATCGTTTTTGCTGTTGTAGTGGCCACTTTTGTGCGGTGGATTTTTTTAGAAGCCTTTACCATTCCAACGCCTTCCATGGAAAAATCGCTGCTGGTTGGCGACTTTCTGTTTGTGAGCAAAGTGCACTATGGTGCCCGAACGCCAAAAACGCCTTTGCAGGTTCCGCTCACACATCAGAAAATCTGGGGATCTGACATCCCATCGTATTCTACAGTCATTCAATTGCCCCAATTCAGACTTCCTGGTTTTTCCAGTATCAAAAACAATGATGTGGTTGTGTTCAACTGGCCTGCTGATTACACCTACCCAACTGACCTGAAAACCAACTATATAAAACGTTGTATTGGCATAGCTGGTGACACCTTATCACTTAGAAAACATGTGGCATACATTAATGGCAAAATAGCGCATGAGCCTGAAATGATGCAGTACCGATACACCTTGTTTACAGGTCAAAATATCAACGATAAGGTTTTCAAAAAACTCGATATCACAGAACATTACAATATCCCTGGTGGCTATTTGTTGTTTACAACTCCGGAACGAGCTGCAAAATTGAAGGAATTGAGTTTTGTGGAAGAATTGAATCTGGCCGACATGCCTGCCGAAGAACCCAACCCTAGGGTGTATCCGCTGGACCCTAAATTGGGCTGGAACGAAGACAACTATGGCCCAATATGGATACCGAAAAGCGGAGCTACCACAAACATGGATGCACGAAATGCCCAACTGTATTTCAAAATGATAAAAGAATACGAATTTTGGGATGATGTAAAACTTGAAAACGGAAAATTGATCATTGATGGGAAACCAGTCGACACCTACACCTGGAAACAAAACTATTACTTCATGATGGGCGACAACCGCCACAACTCAGAAGATTCAAGATTTTGGGGGTTTGTGCCTGAAGATCACGTGGTTGGAAAAGCCTGGATGATTTGGATGTCGCTCGACCCTGACAACAATTTTGTGCTTGATGGTATTCGGTGGAGGCGACTTTTCAATCTCATTGATTGATTTGATGAAAAGTAGGGTCATCCTCATTTTTCTTTTGGCCCATTCCTTTTACGGGTACGGGCAGAATTGTTTCTCAGGAGGACTTTACAGAGATACCTTGTTTTCTGATATTGAAATCACAGAATTGGTTTATGGCTCAAATGTTAATTTCATAAACCAACCTGATACACTGCATGCCACCCTATATTCTCCAGTCGACAACGTAGTTACAACCCGTCCTTTGGTGTTTGCCGTGTTTGGCGGAAGTTTTGTTCAAGGTTCAAGAGAGGAATATTACATTCAGCAAACCTGCCAAAACTTTGCTCGACGGGGTTATCTGGCCGTGGCCATCGACTATAGAATAGGGATGCTATCGCTATCGGCTCTGGATGGTTTTCATGCTGTTTTTCGGGGTGCTCAAGACTGCAAAGCAGCCGTTAGGTTTTTCAGAGCACATGCAGACTTCTTGGTTTTTGATCCCAATGAAATATACATGATTGGATATTCTGCAGGTGGATTCAATGCAGTGCACACCGCATTTTGGCAAACCGACGAAGTACCGGTTTTTGCATTTCCCCCAGGCTCAGGTACTTTTGAAACAGGTACTTCAACCCCCGGAGTAGCTGATACTTTGTCTGGTTTAATCAGTGTGGCAGGTGGAATTGGCGACACACTCTGGATGAATGGCGAACGAACAGCAGTAGCTTGCATTCACAATTTAACAGACCCTGTTGTTCCATACCAGGCTGGAAGTTTATTTGGAACACCTGTCACTTTTGGAAGTAGTCTTTTCATTACCAATAGAGCTGCCAGTCAAGGCAATTTTAGCCGGATGAAAACATTGAATGTACCCAATATGCATTTACCCGACCTCGGTTCACCTTGGGCAGATACGATAAGCCGGTACATTACTACTTACATGCATGAAATGCTGTGCCGAAACAGGTCGGACATCACAGCTACCAAACCGCAACCAGAAAACCAAGTACAGGTTGGACTACGCAGCGATGGTTTGCATATTTCGGCTACACAAGGTGGTCATTGCAAGATTTTCAATGGTGCAGGCAAAATGCTTGGCCATTATTTTTTTGGCGCTGGTGCTTCTTTGCATCAACTGCCTGTATTACAATCGGGTATTTACAGGGCTGTGGCTATCACTGAAGGAATAGTACAAAGTAGTTCCTTTATTTACTTGCAGTAATTCGAATTCAACCGTTTTTCAGGCTATATTATTCCTGAACAGCCTCCTATTTTGAGCTGAGAATTTTTGTGGTGTACTAAAATAGTTCATTATGCTTTGCAGGCACCTGGATTTTCAGGTAAGTTTGTATTGACTAGACATTGAATACCACCATGACCAAGTTTGTTTTTTGCTTTTTAACGTTGATAGCAGGCTTGCTTTTCTCCGGCATGCTTTGGGCGCAACCACCGCATCAATATTCCAACAAACGCCTTTTGGCAAGCTTTACAGACCATGCCCAACCAAAATGGGATTTAAAAAAAGGCACTGTAACTACAGGTTACGAAATGCTGGATGCAGTGAATCGGAAATATAAATGCGTGAAAGCTACGAAAATCGCATTTCGGCGCAGCAAAAAAGCCCTCAAACTATATGTGCTTGAATTTAGAGATTCAATCAACGTCATGCAGGCGGTTAAAGACTACAATTCCACCAAGCTGTTCAAATATGTTGAGCCCGATTTTAAAGTAAGAGGAGCAGGGGTAATGAATACCCAATTCATGCCTAACGATCCGTTGTTTGGCAATCAATGGGGGCTGAAAAATAATGGAACATTTAGTTTAAGTCCCGCAATAGCAGGTGCTGACATTCACATGACCGAAGCTTGGGATATCACAACCGGCGATACCAACATCGTTGTTGCCATCAGCGATTCTGGCTTAAAATGGGATCATCCAGAGTTGAATGGCAGGGTGTGGAGAAATCGAGGAGAAATTCCAGGTAATGGTGTAGACGACGATGACAATGGTTTTGTAGACGATGTACGAGGTTGGGACTATGTGAACAATGACAACAACCCGATGGATGACCATGGACATGGAACAAATGTCACTGGTATATTAGGCCTAAACAGCAATAATAATTTGGGCTATGCTTCAGTAGATTGGAAATGTAAGCTTATGCCATTGAAAGTGCTTAATTCACAAAACACAGGATCGAACTCTAACATCATTGCCAGTATTTATTATGCAATCGACAATGGTGCCAGGGTTATCAATATGAGTATAGGTGGCACGGGTATGTCGGCTTTGGCAAGAGAAGCCGTAGATAGAGCCGCTGCCGAAAATGTGATTTTGGTGGCTTGCATGATGAATGTGAACGATGAAGTAACCTATTATCCAGCCGGATATGAAAATTCCATAGCTGTAGGAAGCACAAACCCCAATGATCAGCGCTCAGCTCCATTTTTTTGGAGTGCCACCAGCGGTAGCAACTATGGGAATCACATCGATGTAGTGGCACCTGGCAATTACATTTATGGTTTAAGCCACACTTCAAATACAAATTTTGGTTCCTACTGGGGCGGTACTTCTCAAGCCACTCCTTTTGTGGCAGGGTTGGTTTCTTTGTTGTTGGCACAAAATCCCAATCGAACTTTTGCAGACATTAGAAGACTGATCCGAGAAAATGCTGATGACCAGGTTGGGTTACCTACCGAGGATACACCAGGTTGGGATAAATATCATGGATATGGACGGATCAACGCCATGAGAACTTTGCAAGCGGGCATTGCAAACAGTAGAGAGAATGTAATGGAGTCAAAAAAGGAATGGAAATTATTTCCTGTGCCAGCCAAAGACGTGCTACTGGTAAAAAACCTAAAAGGGAAAATGCTGAGTTCTTGTACATTAATAGATCTGTTGGGCAGGCAATGGGAGGCAGAACAAACCCCCATTCAACCTGGGCTTACCGAAATCAGAATACCTAAAGGCTGCAAGGGGTACACAATTATTCGATGGATTTCGGAAGGGGCAGTTCACCAACAACCAGTAATAGTTTTGTAGGTTAAGGCAGCGTCATTTTAAAAAAATGAACAGTGCTGTCTTTTGCTGTTGCAAAGTGAAAAACGCTGTTTTCTTCCACAGGAAAAAAGTTGGTTTTCAAGCTTCCAGGTAGTGGCAATTTATGCAACAATTTGCCACTTTCATCCACCAGATAAGTTTCCATTTTTGAAGCGTTTGTGATGGAAAAAACTTTTCCAAGCGACCCAAACCTGAAATATTGCACCAAATATTGACCATTTTCAGTTTGAAAGTCAAACAGCGTTCTGTAGTTTTGGTCGAACACAGTCAGCTTACCTGGAATTTGTCTGATCGGGCAAAATGTGGTTTTTGATTGATCTAAGCAAAACCTGAAGCTTGTTTCTCTTTCAGGTCTGTACAATTGCTGCGTCGAAATTTTTTCTCCTTCCAGGTTGAACTTAATCACTTCCCCGAATTGGGTAAGTACATAGATATAGGCTTGCGCAGGTTGAGTTCCGGGTTCTAATAAAAAGTCGTCCAAGAGTCTGTTTTTCAGTTCAATTGGAAAACCAGGCTGCATGTCTCCTTTTCTATTTCTGAGCTCAATTTTGCCACTTTGAAGGGCAATGAAGATATAATCCTTGTTGGCAACCCTGAAATGCTGAGGTGGCATGGTCAATTTATCGCCGCAAGCCAAAGGCGACCAACCAGGAAGCCATCCGTCGGTGATACCAGATGCAAAAACATCGCCATAGCGGCTTACAGCCACCAATCTGTAGGTTTTGTTTTTGTCGTAGTCCCAAGCAGACACTAATTCAATGGGCACAGTGTCAGGCAATATTTTGGGGAAACCTTGAAGAGATGCACCTAATTCATTTCTGCATTCAAATTGCTTACCAGTCGCCATCAAAAGACCAAAATTGCCTTTTCCGCTAAGATCAAGCACTTCTATATTGGTGCTGATCTGTTCAGGCAGTGATGCTTGCCACAACATTTCACCTTTTGGTCCAAGCCGATGCAGTTCGTTGTTTTCCAATTGGCAAACTACCCAGTTCAACTGCTCCATGCCTGGTATTGATGGGTAGGGCCAAAACTTTGTTACCCGACTTTTCATCGAAACATGTGCCAGATTTTCGATGCTGATGGTGTCTGAAGTACTTTTTCGTGCCGATAATTGAAGTTGAAAATGCTGGTGTTGTACCTTGATCTCAAGGTTTTGCCAATTCTTGAAAAATGGCTGTTCCTGGTTAAAGCTTTTCAGTTGGTTTGCCAGTAGTTGTTCTTGAAACAAAAGCAAACCTTCCCTCATTCTAAAATGTAAGTGAAGTTCAGTATTTGCCGCCGGATCTGGGCGGTGTGTGTTGGCACTTTGCATGCGGTCGAGCCAATTTCTCAGCAGCAGAATATTGCTTGAAAACAATATTTCATTGCCTGAAAGCATTGCAAAACAGGGTGACATGCTCCCTAATTTGTTCTCAGCAGCCAGCAAATTCCAGGTAGCCTGCGGGAGTTGCAGGATGGTGTGATTATTGTAAATTTCGGTAGACAGGCTGTCTTGTTTACTGCCTTCCTTATGAGCTAGGCTCAAATCTTCATGTAAAGAAGGAACGGCTTGACCGGTAAGGGTTAGTAGTTTCTCGTTTTTTTGAATATTGTCTACAATCGCAAACTGAATGCTGATTGTAGAAGGATCGGCTGCCCAAGCTTTTTGAAAATTGGGAAACGCCAAAGTATTGAGTCGTTCGGCTAGAAAAGTAGTTTTAAAAGTCAATAAATGATTTTGCGCAGCTACAGATGGCCAGGCAGCCGAAACAGGTAAACTTGTTGGTTGTTTTTGTTTTTCAGTAGAAAATCCTGTTAAATGCAGGTCCTTACCCGAGTTTTCGAAATAGCCACCCAGATAACCAGCTTGATGGAAGCCAGCGAAAAAAGGAGTAAACTTGGCTTTGAAGAAATATCCCGCCCATTCGGGCAACAACCTCAGGTTCGCATACCAATACAAAGTTTTTGACGGTTCGGATTGGAGTTCTTCCAGTGCTTTCACCTGCCCAACCATGCCTGGTTTCCACCGCATGGATTGCTGTGTTCTTATTACCTCGTCTAACAAATAGCCAGAATGCGAAAGCACCCACGTGTTTTGCACATGGGTAATGGCAAACCCTTCGCCCTGACTTTGATTTTCCGGAAACCACTCCCAAACTTCTACACCCAGATATTTTCTTGTAGAATATCTGAATTTTTGAATTTTAAGGTTTTCAAATACTTGATCGCCGAGCTTCAGTTCCTGTTCTGGCAAATAGCAAATCCACTCAGGCTTGTTTTCATTGCCAGTGTGCAGAGAAAGCCAAATCGGAGAAGATGCGATTTGGGTAGTATCAGCTCCAGCCTCTGAAGCCAACTTGAGCAGGTTTTTCCAACTGGTCAGGCTTCTTTGAAACATGCTTGTTTGCAAAACACTTGCTGGCAAAATACCGTCTTGCGAAGTGATTTTGTTAGCTTGTTTTATTTCTAACACAAGCACTGCGCTATCAGTAACCAGGCTATCCATGGAATGAATATGCCTGCTGAAAACGAGCCACCACAAACCCAGTGCAACCAAAAAAATGGCAGCGGCAGCAATGGCGATGTAAATGGGTTTCAAATTGGGTTAGTTTTTGGCAGGTTTTTTTGCCTCTTCGGCTGCTTTCTTTTTGTCCTCGGTGGCTTTGTCGTAGGTCACCCTTCCTTTGTCGTTATACTCTCGCACCACATAAGGCTCAAAATCTTCAATTGTCCAGTCTTTGGCATGTTGGGTTTGCTTTTTGATCAGTTTTTTGCTGCTCTGGAAATATTCTATCCACATCCCAATTTTTTTCCCTTGCTCATATTTTCCCTCTTCAGCTATGGTGCCATCCTCAAAAAATCGAAAATACTGGCCATGATATTTCCCATCTTCAACTGGGCGTACTTCCTGCAATTTCTTTTTGTCAACATCGAAATAGCTAATTTCTGATTCTTTTGGGAAGCCTTTGTAAAACTTCAGTTTGTCTTGTAAAATGGGCTCTTCACCTACAGGTTTTTCATACATCCATCGGCCATGCTTAGCGCCCAAATAAAATATTCCTTGTTCTACGATATCTCTATTTACTTGTTTAAGATACGGCCCATGCATGATTTTGGCAAAGGGTTGATCTTTGGGAGGAATAGGGCCAACGAAAATCTTACGCTTCTTTTTATGAAACCAATAAATGTCTTTCACAAATGGCATGGGATCTTGAGGTTTCTTCAGCACATAAAACAGCTCGAAGGTGTAATTTTTGCCTTTTTTTACTCGTGTATATGCCTTACGGGTTTTGATGCCATAAAACATGCGTTTTGGAATTTTCTTCTTTTTGGGCTCTTTGGGACGTTTGTCAGAGGCTAAAGAATCAACATGAATGAGGGGTTTTTCGCCATCTAGCGGCACAACAGGTTTGGGCAATTTACCTTTGTTGTCCCCACTTTGGCTTGAGCCTGAGTTCTTTTGTGCTTGCGCCAGGCTGGCCCACAAAAAAACCGGCAAAAGCATCAACCATGTTTTTCTTTTCATAGAACTAAAGAAATGATGAGGTAGATACTGCTGCCGGTGCAAATTCAAAGATGTTGTTGTTTATTTGAAAGGAACAAAAGATTTGTTCTCCTTCATCATTTGGTTGCTGCCCAATGTTTCGAGCACTTCTGCATCGAAAGTCACTTTTGCACTGTTGTTATTGAGGTCGTTGCTGGTGATGTACACCGTCTCAGTTTGTTTGCCCTTGGTGCGTGGATCGTAAGTTATGTTAAGAATCCCTGTGCCTCCTGGTGGAATGCTGGGTACCGACAACTGCCATGTGGTACAATGACAAGTGCTTTGCGCATCCAGAATTTCGAGGTTGGTTTTGCCTGTATTTTTTAATTGAAACTTGGCCACTACCTTTTGGTTAATTTCCATTTTTCCCAAATTCAATGACTGCTTTTCAATCACGATTTTTGGAGAATTTTTCAATTGTTCTTCTGTGTAAACTACCGCAGCTTCTTTCCTTTTCACCATGCCTTTGATGTAAATGGTGGTGGTGGCGTTGGATGCATTGCTCACTACGGTTAAGCTTTTGTTGAAAACCCCAGGGCGGCCTTGACTATTATATGTAGCCTTAATGGTACCTTTTTGGCCCGGCATGATTGGTTCTTTGGTCCAAAATGGAGAGGTACAACCACAGCTCGGCTGAACGTTTGAAACGATGAGTGGCTGGTTTCCTGAGTTGGTAAACTCAAATTCATACGTAGCCAGATCACCTTCTTTCACTTCGCCAAAGTCGTGTGTTTCACGGCCAAATTTAATGGTTGATTGAGCCATGATGACTGCGCTGGATGCTAGAAAAAGCAACAATCCTACAATAATATTTTTCATGTTGAAATGGGAGTAAAGGTTTTAAGGATGCAAAAATACAAAGAAATACCTTACAGTGATTTGGGTGTTAAATTTATGATCGGAATCACCATTTCTTCCAGGGAAATGCCACCATGTTGAAAAGTGTCTTTGAAGTAGTTAACATAGTAATTGTAATTGTTTGGGTAGGCAAAAAACGCATCATTGTTGGCGAAAACATAAGCCGTCGACACATTGATTTTCGGCAGAAAAATGCTTTCCGGTTTCCGCACCACCATCACATTGTTGCTGTTGTCAAAACCCAGGTTTTTGCCTTGCTTGTAGCGCAGGTTTGAATTCACACTTTTATCACCAACAATTTTAAATGGTTTTTTCACCCGGATGGTTCCATGGTCTGTGGTGATGATGATGCGCTTCTTTTTGTCTGCAATTTTTTTGATGATTTCGAGCAACGGCGAATGTTGAAACCAGCTGTAAGTCAAGCTTCTGTAAGCCGCTTCATCTGGTGCCAGCTCTCTTATCATTTGGGTGTCGGTGCGGGCGTGGCTCATCATGTCGACAAAGTTGTACACGATAGCGTTGAGCTGATTGCCCATCAGGTTGTTAATTTTATCGGCAACGTCTTTGCCTTGCTGGGTATTGAGTATTTTGTGATAAGAAAACTTGATGTTGCTCAATCCGTTTTTAGACAATTGCTTGGCCAGAAACTCCTCTTCATGTTTATTTTTACCTTCGTCTTCATCGTCTCCAACCCAAATTTCAGGATGGTATTTTTGCATCTCGCTGGGCATCATGCCTGAGAAAATGGCGTTTCGGGCAAATGCTGTTGCTGTTGGAAGAATAGAATAATAAGTAGACTCTTCTTCCACCGTAAAATAGGTTTCAAGTAGCGGTTGAATGATGCGCCACTGATCTAATCGAAGGTTGTCGATGAGAATAAAAAACAACGAGTCGTCTTGTTTGATATGCGGAAACACCTTTTTCTTCATCAGTTGATGGGAAAGAATGGGCCGATCAACTTTGGGGTCGTTTAGCCAATCTTCGTAATTGTCTTCAATAAAGCGGGCAAAATTGGTGTTGGCCTCATCCTTTTGCATGATGATAACGTCTTCCATGCTTTTGTTTTCGGTACGCTCAATTTCCAACTCCCAAAAAACCAACTTTTTGTAAATATCTGCCCACTCGGCGTGGTCCATGTTGTCGTTGAAAGCCATTGCCAGATTCCTGAAATCTTGCTGATAGCTCATATTTGTTTTTTCAGAAAACAGACGCTGCTTGTCGAGTATTTTTTTCACCGAAAGCAAAATCTGATTTGGATTAAGCGGTTTGATGAGGTAGTCAGCTATGTCGGAGCCAATGGCATCTTCCATGATGTGCTCTTCTTCGCTTTTGGTAATCATCACGGCGGGCATGGTAGGCCGCAACTGCTTTATTTGAGCTAAGGTTTCCAAGCCTGTCATGCCGGGCATGTTTTCGTCGAGAAAAACAATATCAAAAACTTCTTTCTCGCACTTTTCAATAGCATCAGCCCCATTGCTCACAGGGGTGATATCGTAGCCTCGTTGTTCTAAAAATAAGATATGGGGTTTTAAAAGGTCGATTTCATCGTCGACCCAAAGAATGCTGGCTTTTGTCATGTAAGTTTGAAATGAGGATTTGGGAACCTGTAATGCTGCGAAGAACGGGCTTTTGTGAAAACTATTTTATTGCACACTATTCTTCCCGGGCACCAAACATGTAATATCGGAGGGTGAACGAGAGTACATTGTTGTGATTATACACCGGTATTTGCGTAATGTCGCCTTTACTTGTTGAAAGCACTGAATAACAAAAGCGCATGTTGAGCCCTAGTTTGGGCAAAATTCTATACTCGAGACCAGCAGCTCCCATAATATCAATCGTGGAAAAAAAGTCTCTGCGGTCGGCAGTAAGTCCGTTAGCATCCTCCTCTTCAGCACCAAGTAATACATTGGGTGAAAGGCCTATCTGAAAATGCAGATCAGGCCTTAATTTGTATGTGGCCATGATGGGAAGATCGACATAGTTTAATTTGAAATGCACATACGGAATGCCTTGATCTAAAAATTGATCCATGGTAGTGCGGCTTCCTTTTTGAGAAAACATAAACTCAGGCTCAATGGTCCATTTTTCATTGATGGGAAATCCCGCTGCAAAACCAAGTACTAAACCGGGTTTGTAGTAGCCCCCAACTCCATCACCGTCTAGCTGGGCTCCATTTATACCTCCAATTAGGCCTCCGGTAAAGTTCTGCCCTTTCGCTTGAAACAGTCCGACAAACAAGCATAGCATGAACAATATTTTTTTCATTGGTGTGTTATGGTGTTTGTAATGAGCTGGTTTGGTGTGTTATTAAAAAGGTCTTGAATTAAAGAAAACAAAGACCTGGTTGTTTCGTAAAAACTTGCCATAAACTTATCAAAAAATTAGGAAGGCATGCGTTTGAACACATCTTTTTTATAACGAATGTATTCCCGCATGATGGCTTTGTACAGCATTTCTCCCACAATCTGGGCCCCTTTTGGCGAAAAGTGGGTGTAGTCTTTAGCTGCGAGAGAGGGCTCAGCATGTGCCCAACTGTACATGGAATTTTTCCCCCCCATGGCTTCATACAAATCCCAAAACGGCACGCCCGCTTTGAATGCAGCATTACGTTGCGCATCTCGTACCATCGGTATGTTGGGGTATGAAATGTATTGCCCATCTATCCTTTTGGCCATATCGGTCACGCTCACTACCAGCAACCTGATGTTCGGATCTGCTTTTTTGAGTGCCATGAGTTCTTTGTAAAACATGTGTTCATAATAGGAATAACTCGCCGCTTCTGTAGGCACCACGTTCACCCCAAACTGCAAAATAACCAAGCGAACATGCATCGATTTCAGTTGTTCGCTCAAAAAAGCCTGATTGAATTTTACCAATTCTGTACCTGAACTTCCCCGAAGCGGCACGTTATCTACAGCAATTCCTGTAGAACAATCGAAGCAAACGCCATACATATCGGGCACGGATTTGCTGCTGATTTGGAGCCCTATTTTGTTGGAAGAGCGGGCGGGCTCAACAGTCACATTTTGCAAAGAATCGGAAGCTTGGGTGGTAAAAGTATGGTGCTCTTTACCCACCTGAAGCGAAATTTGGCTGGTAGCTTTCCTGTTGGTAAATAGCACTGAAATACGTTCGTAATGATAACTTTTCGGATACCCTTTTTGTATCACCTGGTATTGCACCATGCCATGCCTGGCCATTGGCATCTCGGGAGAAGGGTTCAATGAGTCAAGGCGCAAAGAATCGATGGGTGCAGAAATCTGGTATCTGAAATAACTGTGCAGCAAGCCATAACGGTTGTGTGGGCCAGGCTCAGGAGTTCCATAGATAAAATGCTTTTGCCAGTTGCTTCCGGCTCTGATTTGCAGGTTGCTTCTTGAGTCGAATGGTTCTGAAATAGGCACCAAGCCCATGCCGCAGCCTCCAAATTGGCGTTGGAACCGCTCTCGTAAATAACCTGAAATGCGGTCGCCTTCTATTTGAGAATCGCCCAGATGCAACACCCTGGCCAGTTCATTTCTAGCTTTCAGGCTATCGAGCACCTCGAATAAAGAAAAGAAAAAGCTCGAGTCTCTGCCCGGATATTGGATGCAGTATTTGCTGGGCAATCGGAGAAGCGAAGTATCGGGTTTGGTGTTGAGGATGAGGTTTGTAGCTATGGCATCTTTAAACTGAATGGTGTCCCCGCCAACACTATCTTCCGGAAAAAAACTATTTTGAATGTCTTGCTGAACTTCCAGCAGGCTGTCGGTTTCTTTGGCCATGGCCAAAATGTCGGACATGTCTTTCTCTTCCTTTTTATTCGATTCCAACAACAAGCCAAACTTAAACAAGGATACCACATAGCCGTTGGGCAGTGTGATGCCATTTGGAAAAAATAGGGATATGCCAAAAAGTGTCGCCGACACTCCCAACAACATCAAAAACGATTTCCAGCTGCTTACCAAGAATTACTAATATAAAAGGGCGACAAATGTAAGGTAAGCAAATTGAAGCAAGTAGAATGATGTACATTTGTATCCCAATTTTTTTGAGAACAGGCGCAATATGCAGGGAAAGGACAAAATACAGTCGAAGGTAGAAATTAAGAATAAGCGGGCAGGCTTTGAATTTGAGCTGCTCGACAAATATTCGGCTGGAATTGTACTTTCCGGAACTGAAATCAAGTCGATCAGGCGAAGCAAGGTAAATATTCAGGATGCCTACTGTGTGTTTAAAGGCATTGAACTCTACATCATCAACATGCAGATTTCGAGTTACGAAGAGGGCAGTTACAACAACGTGCCCACCCGGCGTGACCGCAAACTGCTATTGAAGCGACAAGAATTAAAAAAATTGCTCAACAAGTCGCTCGATGTTGGACTCACCATTGTGCCTACACGTCTGTTTATCAGCGACAAAGGATTTGCTAAAGTAGACATTGCACTTGCCAAGGGCAAAAAACTCCACGACAAACGCCACGACATCAAAGAAAAAGATGTGAAGCGGGAAATGGCAAGAGAGAAGTATTAAGCTGACTGTAATCAGTTAAAGTCATCGAACAATTACAATATAGCAGGGCGGCATTGGACAATTGCAGATGCTTGTGCGTTCAAATCCAAAGTTCCTTGTGCTGCATAAGCACGCCTTAAAACAACACATCAATATTCGTTATGGGCAATTCTTTGCCAGTTTTTAATACTTCTTCTAAAAACGGATCGTCGTTGGCAGTTTGATCTGTTTTATAAGTACGCAACTGAATGAGAGGAAATCGGGAAAGAATGGATTGAAAAGTCAGCGTATCGGTAAGGGCAAATCCCTCAAATTCATCGGCCCACATAGCCAGGTCAATGTCACTCCCGGGGTGAACAGCGTTTTTGGCATACGATCCAAAAAGCACGAGTTTCGTTGGAACCAGCCCAAAATCAGCCAGTTCTGACAAAAAATCGTTCAAATACCGGTTGAAATTTTTTCGAGTAAGCATAACCGCAATACATCAACTTCCTTCACCTGTTCTTTCAAATATTCTGCTGTAGCAATCCTAGACAAGTTTTTCTTGTAGTCAGGGTATCTGGTTTCAATATTCCAAGACTGAATGATACCCAGTAAATTATACTGATTCCCATTCAATTCAGCATCGGTTTGGTTAGCCAAGACTTTTAAGTCATGTGTAAAAGGAGGAGTATTGGAAGCATTATCTTTAATCCAACAGGTTTTCAATAGCTTCTCAATGGTCAGGTGCATAAAAAACAAGGCATACACCCGTCTGCCCGAGGCAAGCAAATCGTGCATGGTTTCCCAATCTTCCAAGGCATTGGCTTTCCAGAAATCTATGTGTTGTTGCTTTGTCAACATGTGTACAAAAATAGGTTAATTCATTTTCAAACCCATACTTCTACCCATCACAAACTTTTCCAGGCATAAAAAAACCTAAACAGAAGAACTGCTTAGGTTTAAATTTGATGAGGTTCTACGAGCTACATGGCTGCTTCTGATTTTTGAACTTCAGCTTCAGGAGTCATTTTGTCGCCCTGAGGCTCCTTTGGATTTGGCGGATTGGTGCCTTTCAATGTTACGATGTAGCTGGTAAGTTGCTGAACCTGAATAGAATTCAATTGCTTTTTCCAAGCTATCATGCCTTTTTGAGCAACACCTTCATTAATGATGTGAAAAATGTCTTTCACTTTGCCACCGTGAATCCAGTATTCGTCTGTAAGATTGGGGCCCACAGTACCTTCGCCGGAGCGCCCATGACATGCCACACAATTGGCATCGAAAAGCTCCTTGCCTAGGGTTATTGACTTGGCATCGTCCAGCACTTTTACATTCGATTCATTGATCAAGCCAGCTGTTTTTTGAATGTATTTTTCGTAATCAGCTTTGGCCATCATTTCCTGTTGTTCGTATTCTTTTATCTGAATATTACCGTCGCCTAGTACATGGTAGTACACCATATAAATAAGCCCAAAACCTATGGTGGTGTAAAACAAAAACATAAACCAGGGAGGCGTTGGGTTGTCCAACTCCTCGATTCCATCGTAGTTGTGCGCCAAAGCCCTTTGGTAGGCAAGGGGTTTCATTTGAAACAGTTTTTGCCAAAACCCTTGTTGTTCAAATGCTATTCGCTCGGCCTCTTCTTGTTCATTTTTGAACATGAGTCGCTTGAGCAAGTTCACCATATACAGGAAGTAGATAAAAACCACTACCGCAAAAACTGCCACGACTACCGCCATAAACAGCACCAAATCTTTTTGGGTGATGGCTAGATCGCTAGCAGATTGTGCCATGGCCACTGAGCCTGTCAATGCCATTGCCGAAACCATCAATAACTTTTTCATTGTACTTCTGTGTCTGGTGTTTTGTCTTTGGGAACATCTTGGAGCGGCAGGTTTGCCATGTATCTCAGGCTGTCTTTGTTGGCGAAAATCAAATACAAACCCACCAACAGGAAAAACACAAAAAACATGAGAAACGAGGTGACCATGAAAAAGTCAGCTCCCGGAATTTTATCTATAAATTGTTTGAACATGGCTTTAGCGGGTTGCGGTTGTAGATTGAGTTTGTTCGGCTTTGATGTCCACACCCAGCCGTTGCATGTAGGCAATCATGGCTACAATTTCTTTGTTGTGGCTTACTTGTATGCCTTCTTTGGCCAGATTGGCAGCTATGGATCTAGCTTGTTTTTCCAGGTCAGCTTGTGCTTCCGAAATTTCCAAATCTTCGTATGGCACGCCTAAAGTTTTCATGGCTTTCAGCTTGTCTGTTGTCTGCGAAGTGCCCAGATCCTGCTCAACAAGCCATGGATAAGCTGGCATCACCGAACCTGGCGACATGGAAGTCGGCTCGTTCATGTGGTGGTAGTGCCAACTGTCCGGATATTTTCCACCCAACCTGTGTAAATCAGGTCCGGTTCGTTTCGAGCCCCACAAAAACGGATGGTCATACACAAATTCTCCGGCTTTGGAATATTCACCATAACGTTCGGTTTCACTTCTGAACGGCCTCACCATTTGGCTGTGGCAATTGTTGCAGCCTTCACGTATGTATAAATCACGCCCTTCCAATTCCAAAGCTGTGTATGGTTTCACGGCTTCGATGGTGGGAACATTGGATTTCACCAAAAATGTGGGCACCAGTTCTACCAAAGAACCTATGAGCACTGCCACCAAAGACCAGAACAAAAATGGAAGTGGTTTGCGCTCCAACCAACGGTGCCAGTAAGTGTCTTCGCCAGTTGGCACATACTCTTTTTCCAAAGCCGGTGCCGAAGCGGCTTCATTGGCCAGAAAGTTGCCCCGAGCCATGGTTTTGAACAGGTTGTAAGCCATCACAATAGCGCCAACCAGGTACAGTAGACCACCAAAAGCACGAATCATGTGCAGCGGCAGCAACTGGATGGTGGTTTCCAAAAAGTTGGGATATTGAAGCATGCCGGCTTCGTTGAATTCTTTCCACATCATGCCTTGAATCCAGCCCGATACATACATGGGTACGGCATAGAAAATGATACCCAGCGTGGAAATCCAAAAGTGAAACGACATCATTTTCTTCGAGAAAAGCTCGGTTCTGAACATCTTTGGAATCAGATAATACAAGATGGCGAACGTGAGAAAACCATTCCAGCCAAGTGCGCCTGTATGCACGTGCGCCACAATCCAATCAGTGAAGTGGGTGATGGCATTGATGTTTTTCAAGGACAACAGCGGGCCTTCAAAAGTGGCCATGCCATACGCCGAAACGCCTACTACCATAAACTTCAAAATGGTATCGTCACGTACTTTGTCCCAGGCACCACGCAAGGTGAGCAAGCCGTTTACCATGCCGCCCCATGATGGTGCAATGAGCATCACCGAAAACACAGTGCCCAGCGATTGAGCCCAATCGGGCAAACTGGTGTACAACAAATGGTGAGGCCCCGCCCAGATGTAAATAAATATCAAGGCCCAGAAGTGTAGAATGGATAATTTATACGAATAAATGGGTCTGTTGGCCATTTTGGGCAGGAAGTAATACATAAGCCCCAAGTAAGGTGTGGTGAGGAAAAAGGCTACCGCATTGTGCCCGTACCACCACTGGACCAATGCATCCTGCACACCGGCATACAGGTAATAGCTTTTCAAAAATGAAATGGGCAGCTGCACAGAATTGACAATGTGCAGCAAGGCTACGGTAACGAAAGTAGCGATGTAGAACCAAATGGCTACATAGATATGTCGCTCCCTTCTTTTGATGATTGTGCCAAACATGTTCACACCAAAGGCTACCCAAACCAAAGCAATAGCGATATCAATGGGCCACTCCAACTCTGCATATTCATGCGAAGTGGTAATGCCAAGTGGCAAGGTAACTGCCGCAGCCACAATGATCAATTGCCAGCCCCAAAAGTGAAACTTACTCAAAGCATCGCTGAACATGCGGGCTTTGCAGAGCCTTTGCAGGGAATAATATACACCCATAAAAATAGCATTGCCCACAAAAGCAAAAATGACCGCATTGGTGTGCAATGGTCTGATTCTGCCAAACGTGGTATATTGGTTGCCCAGGTTCATGATGGGAGCAAACAATTGGGAGGCAATAATTACCCCGACCAACATGCCCACTATACCCCAAATGATGGTGGCTACACCAAAATTGCGGACTATGCGGTTGTCGTATTCAAAATGCTCGATTTGCGAGTTTTCCATGTTTAATGGCTATTAGATTGTGTGATGTCGTTGTCAAGTTCGATTTCTTTCCCTGCTGATGCATCCTCTTCAAATAGCATACGAACCGAGGGCGTGTAGAGGTCGTTGTTCTGACCTGTTTTCATAGACCAAACAAAAGCATAGAGAAAACCCAGGGCCATCAATAAGCTCAGGGCAATCATGATGAAGATTACTTCCATTGTATGGTCGATTTGCTTGTGCAAAAGTCTTTGCAGGTGCGATCTGATAAAATGACATTCGTCAGTTGTTGGATTGACATTGGTTGGGGTTTAGTTTGAAACACATAGGTATGTTTAAAGAAATTGAAACACATAGGCACATAGTTTTTGCACATAGGGCACAGTAGGATTTTGCTTGAGCATGAATAAGGATCAACACATAGGCACATAGGTCACATAAGGTTTTGAAGGTGGTTCTCAACTATGTGTTCTATGTGGCTATATGGTTAAAAATAGCCGTATAATAATCCCTTCCTATGTGCCTATGTGGTTCAAAAACCTGTCCTCTTCCTATGTGCCTATGTGTTTAACAAAAGTCTTTGACCGTACCACCAAGTGCCACCCGCTGCCACCAGCATCATGGTGACTGAACTGATCGGCATGAGAATGGCTGCAATCAAAGGAGACAAAGTTCCGCTCAAGGCAAACGACAAGCCCACACAATTGTAGATGAGTGAAACAGCAAAACTCAGCCGAATGGTGCGCATGGTGCCCTGGCTAAAGTCAAGCACTTTCGGAAACAGTTGTAAGTTTTTGCCTTCCACAATCACATCGCAGCTGGGCGAAAAGGTCAGTGTGTCGTCAGTAATGGCCACGCCCACATGGGCTACTTTCAAGGCGGCTGCATCGTTCAAGCCATCGCCGAACATGATGGGCCGCAGGTTTTTGTGGCTTAACTGTTGAACCTGCTGCATCTTTTGCTCCGGTTTTTGTTCGAAGGCCATGGCTGTCCAATCCGGAAAAATGGCCTGAAGCGCTGCTTTTTCTCCGGGATGGTCGCCCGACAACAACCAAACTTCCTGCAAGCGCAGCTTCACGCTGTTCAGCAAAGCCGTTAATCCGGGTCTGAATCCGGAAACAATGTCGAAATGGCCAGCCGTGATGCCATCTATGCTCACATAAACCTTGGCATGTAAACTCGGTGATTCAGCAACATTTGCTCCAGTAAATGCAGCACTTCCACATTGGTAAAAACTGCCTTCAACTACGCCTTGAATGCCTTGTCCTGCAATTTCTTCAAAGTCGCTGACGGGTTTTCCCTGGTTGTATTGAACAAATGTTTGGGCTATTTTCCTGCTCAATGGGTGAGTGCTTTGGGCGCAGAGCGACACGATGGCCTCCCAATTTGAAACGGAAAGCTCTTTGCCAAAAAATTGTACACCCCGACTGGCCGGATTGGTCAATGTACCCGTTTTATCAAAGACAGCCGAACGGCTTTGGGCAATCCGTTCTATCACATCCGCATTTTTGAGGTAAAAGCCAGCCTTGGCCAGCCTGCGCATGGCATGCCCTACGGCAAACGGGAAGCTGATGGCCAGCGCACACGGACAAGCAATAATTAAGGTTGCGGTAAAAGCATTGAGCGACTTTTCAACCGAAACAGGCCACCAATATATAGCTACACCTATGGCGAGTGCCAACACGGCGGGCGTAAACCATGTTCCTACGGCATCGGTAAAAGTTTGAATACCGGAATTTCTGGTTTTCAGGTATTTGGCCTCGTTCCAAAGTTGGGTTAGATAACTTTTTCTGGCCACCCGAACTACTTCTGCCTCAATGGCTCCGCCTTGCTGCCTGGCTCCGGCAAAAATGAGTTCCCCCGGTTTTTTGGTTTCGGGTTCCGATTCACCTGTCACAAAACTATTGTCCAATTCGGCCAGACCCTGATACAGCAAACAATCAGCAGGTACTATTTCATTTTTTCTGATCTTGATCTTGTCGCCTTTTTGCAGGCTTTCCAGCGAAATATACTCCTCCACACCTTTGGTTAACCTGCACACCGAAAGCGGAAAATAAGCATTCACATCCCGGTCGAACGACAGAAAATCGAACGACTTTTGCTGAAACCACTTACCTGCCAGCAAGAGAAAAATAAGTCCGGTGAGCGAATCGAAATAGCCTGTGCCGGTTTCTGACAATACTTCCCAGGCCGAACGAGAAAATGCAGTGAGTATGGCCAGCAAAATGGGCACATCAATATTGATTTTTCGCTCAGAAAGGCTTTTGCGAACCGAACTAAAATATTCGCTGCCACTATAAAAAACAACCGGTATGCTGAGCGCAAGATTCAGATAACCAAATAGTTGTTGGTACATCAAGTCGTCCAAGCCCAGGTAATCCGGAAAGCTAAACAGCATGATGTTGCCCGCACAAAAACCAGCCACACCAAGTTTGGTAAGCAGACTTTTACTGCCACTGTGCGCTTGTTTAGTCAGTGTTTTGCCTATATCTATCAGTGGTTCGTAGCCAATGCTTTTCAACAGTTCCACCAATTCTCTCAGCGAAATGGTGGCTGGTTTAAAACTGATAGCAACCTGCTTTTTCAAAAAGTCGACCCTGGACACCAACACCCCAGCGTGCAAACGGGCCAGGTTTTCCAGCAACCAAATGCAGGAAGCGCAATGCATGTAAGGAATAAAAAAGGTGACTTTGGCCAGGTTTGGCGTGTTGAAATCGAGCAGTGACATGGCTATTTCTTCGTTGTTCAGGTATTCTGTGCCATGGCTTGTTGCAGATATTTCCTTCTTTCCCGGTGCCTGGTCGAAACGGTAATAGTCGCACAGTTGATGTTGAGAAAGCACGCTGTAAACCTGACTGCAACCCTGACAGCAAAACGCTTTCTGTTCATAGAAAACAGGATTTTCGTCGCAACCGGATCCGCAATGGCAGCATGGCTCGCTTACAAGTTTGAGCGCTTCCGTTTCAATTTTCAGCATGAAAAACAGGAATGCTACAAAGGTTGCCTTGTTCAGTAATTCAGCTGTTGACAGGTATCATTTCGAAAAGTGACTTTAGTCACTTAATATTGTAATGCTTAAATTTACCTTTGGCCACATGAGCACACCATCAAAACAATCGTTTCCCGAATGCGCAAGTTGCAATTGCAAAGAACAATCGTTGCTTTCGCACTGCGCCATGCATGAACTCGAGTCGCTGAGTGCCAACAAAAGCTTCAACAGCTACAAAAAAGGGCAGGTGATTTTTCATGAAGGAAATCGTCCTTTTGGACTTTTCTGCATTTTTGAAGGTAAAGTAAAGGTGAGCAGACTGGGCTCTGATGGCAAAGAACAAATCATTCGCCTGGCAAAACCTGGCGATACTTTGGGCTACCGTTCGCTTATTCAAAACTCCAAATATTCGGCCTCTGCCATTGCCCTCGACGATACATCGGCTTGCTTTATATCGGCAACCGACTTCAATAAACTCATCGACACCAACGCCAAAGTGGCCAACGACCTGATGAAATTGCTGGCCAAAGCCCTGGGCGAAACCCAGGAACGGATGATTCAAATGGCGACCAAGCCCGTGCGAGAACGCCTGGCCGAGGCCTTGTTGCTCCTGAAATCTACCTATCAAAAAGAAAACGACCCCGAAAATTTCACCATCTCCATCAGCCGGGAAGATTTGGCCTCGCTCGTGGGCACAGCCAAAGAAACGGTGATCAGATTTTTGTCGGAATTCAAAGACGACGGCATTGTGAGCAGCCATGGAAGCGCTATCACGATTCTGAATCCTGACAAACTACTGTACATTGCTAATATGTACGATTAAGCCTCTGGCAATCAGTGCGTCAATTCAATGATTGACAAATGTCATTCATTCATTCGCCATAAGTCATTTGCTTGCGGCCTCTAATGCATGTCATTTGCAAAAACAAGTGAAGCACGAGTTGAGTTGAAATTGCCATGATGTCGTACAAAGCCGAATTGAAGATTTTATCGTTGGGAGCTCCACAAAAGCTTTCGGCTGGCATTCGGTTTATGGAGCCAGGAAAAATACCCAGCAGCATCTATTTTCTAAAACGAGGCACGGTGAAAGTGCATGGCCTGCATGCAAACCGCACCACCCACGACCAGGAATTCTTCGGGCTCAACGAAATGGTGAACAAAAGTGTGTACCACCAGGAACTTACCACCCTTACAGACAGCTACCTGGTAAAAATTCCAGCCAAAGCCCTGCTCAAACTCTTCGAAGAAGACGCCGATGTGCGCCGCTACCTGCTCTTGCAGCTCTGCAAAACCATGGATGTGGCGGAGAAGGAGTTTGAGTGAGGAAGTATAAAGGATAAAGTAGTCAGGAGGCAGGGGTCAGGGGTCGGGAGTCAGGTGAGAATTCATTTATCTGAATCAGGCACAGCAGACTGAGGATTCTTAATAATTTCGGGACTGGGGCGTGGCCGTTTAAGGCAAATAATTCGTAGAGTTGAGTTTTGGGCTGGTTTGTGAAGATGTTCCTTCACGTTGCGTTTGAAGGGAAAGGTAGTGGGACTTTTAGTTGACTTAAAACCTGTTTTTGGGCACAAGGACCAGAACTGAGGAAGGTCTGAAATCACAAAAAAACCATTAAAAACATAACCTACAATTTGGAAGGACGGAAATAGATATTAAGTTTGTGATCGAGAAGATTTTTGAGTCAGAATCGGACTATTTTTAAATCAAACCAAAGCAGTAAAGCGATTCGAAGCAATTGATTTTGTTAGACCAAAAACATAATTGAAAAAAATGACCAAATTGGACATTGCCTTGAAAAGCAGAACTTTAAATGATTTCAGGAGTAGTATAATCAAGTTTGGATAAACTTAATTTCTAGATAGACATTTTAAAAAATAATGTCTAAAAAAAATCAAGATAATTAAGCAAAAATAAATATCACAATGCAATTAAGTGACTTATATCCAATAAAATCAAAATCCATTATCTACATATCAGAGCTAGATTATATCTCTCGTTGCGTTTTAGATTATCCAAACATTGAAACAGGGGGTGATTTGTTTGGATTCTGGACACATTCAGGTTATCCAGTTATTCAATATGTTATTGGGCCTGGACCGAATGCTAATCACCAATCAACTTTTTTTAATCAAGATGGTAATTATCTTTCAGAAATAGGTAACAAACTTAGAGAGACACACGGGTTACAGCATATTGGTGAATGGCATAGCCATCACCAATTAGGATTAGCAGAACCAAGCGGACACGACATTTCAACAGTTTGTAAAGCAATTGCTCAATACAACTTATCTAATTTCTTTTTGGTAATAACAAACATAAGAGGCAACTCTTCATCGGTAAATGGATTTATGTTCAATAGGGAAAAAGGGAGAGATTTTGATTATGCGGGCTGGGTAATATTAGAAAGTCATAGCCCAATAAGACAAGATTTTGATTTGAAGCATCAAGATTTGGTATATCAGCCGAGAACAAAAGAAGCGTCCTTACTTGACCTATCAAAAGCAACATTAAACAATCTAGAATTTTTCAAACCTGAATACTCAAGCGAATATTGGCTCTCTGAAAAACCTAATCATTTAGTTCTAAAAGGAATAATTGAAGCATTAGGTAGATTTGTTGCAAACGTTCAGGTATTTCAAAGAAATGATGACAAAACAATTTATTTAGAATTCCATAAAGACAACAAAGAATATGTTGTTATCTTTCCTATAGATTTCCCAAAAACAAATTTGATTATATTAGACAAAACCGAAAATAAATCTATTGAAGGGGTAAACTGGGAGTTCAGTGGAGATATACTTGATTCTTCACTAAACTACATCAAGTCTTCACTTCATATCAAAGACACTTTTTTATCAAGAATTTTAAACATAAAGTAAATGACACCACAAAGACTACAACAAGAAATAGCAATCTTGGAGAAATATTTCCCAAGGAAATACAAATTTGAAAATCTGTATCTGGATAATGAATTACTTGATGTCGGGGTTAAAACTCAGTCTGGTAAAGTTTACAGATTGAATATTAAGTTGAAACCTGATTATCCGAATAGTTTACCATCTGTGTATGTTGTTTATCCTTTACCATTGCTTAAACATGATGGCAGTGCAATTTCAGGTGCATCTCATGACATGCATACTTTATATAATGATGGTTCTAAAATTCAGCTATGTCATTACAAACCTGAAAATTGGAATCCAAATCATTCATTATATCGAGTGATTTTAAAAGCAAGAATTTGGCTAGAAGCCTATGAAGGGCATTTAGCTACTGGTAACCCAATCGACAATTATTTAACAAGTTAAATTCAATAAACATGGACAACAACCAAAACAACAATGGCAATAAAGCCTCAAATCAAGTGATTACAAAAACACTTGAAGAAATGAACAAGGGACTGGCTAATAATAGCAACCAACTTGTTTTTGACCCTTCTACTGGTGAATTTGTGGTAGCAAAACCCAATCAGCAACTTTCACCTGATGCTACAACGATTAATTCTATTGCCCAAGATGGATTTGCAAAAACAAAATAGCCTATGAACCCCTTGGTTTTTATTTACGAAGACCAACTTCGTGAATTGATTTCGTCAAATCAATCAAACCCTATTAGTGCTGTTTCATTTGAATGGAAAGGAGAAGATGTGTATCACATTTTCACAAAGCAACCCCAAGTAGCACCAACAGGATATCCCTCTTTTGCATTTTTCAAGATTTGTAGTTCACAAAAAGAATTTGATGATGCTGATTTGAATTTTCCGCAGTTCGCTGAACTATTCTTTAATGAAAACTCGGCATTGCATAAAAATGTAATTGGCATATTCCTTTTTTTTTAATGTCGATAAACTTGAAAAGAAAGCTTTTAGAAAAACAGCAGAAGGGATTTCCAATTGCGATTTGAAATATGTTCCAGCTAGAAGTGAATTATATTCACGTAGCAAAGGGTTATTAGAAACAGGAGCTTTAGAATCAAAAACGGTTTTAATAATCGGACTCGGAAGTTTTGGAAGTCAAATATCCGTAGAATTGGCAAAGGCTGGTATTGGAAATTATGACCTAGTTGACTTTGACCGTGTTGAATTATCTAATATTTCAAGACACATATGTGGTGTAAATGAATTAGGCAGACTTAAAACAAAAGCCGTTAGAGATGCAATTCTTGTAAAAAATCCATATGCAAATGTTAGAACTTATGAAATTGATATAAATGCAGAATTAAATCAGTTGAATGAATTGATTTCAAAATCTGATATAGTTCTTTGCTTAACTGACAATAATAAAAGCAGATTTAATGTTAATGAAATTGCACACAGTTTGAATAAAACGGTTATATATGGCAGGGCGATAACAAGAGCTGAAGGTGGTGACATATTTGTTCTAAGGGGTAATTCAAGTCCATGTTATTGTTGTTTAATTAATGAAAATGGCGGAGTTAAATTTGGCGGTGAAGAAGAAATTTCTTCATTAAAACAGGCAGACAGTAATCTTCCAGCTTATACAAGTCAACAAGATAAAGAAGCAGCCGTTCAGGTTGGACTATCATCAGACATTCAACCAATCTGCAATATGATAGTTAAACTTACGATTGTTGAGCTTTCAAAAGGAATTAATACTGGAATTACAAGTTTAGAACAAGAACTAACTTACGACTACTATTTCTGGGCTAATAGAAGGGAGAAAAACTATCTGAATTTTCAGCCTTTCAATAATTCAAAACTCCAACCAACTATTCTAAAATGGTTCGGCGTTAAAGTTCCGCAGAATCCCGAATGTTTCATTTGCCAATCAAATAACATTCCTTCATGATTAGAATAGATGATAATACTGTTTTCAACCCTGAAACTGGTGAATTTGGCTATTTACCCGACATTATTCAATTTGAAGTAGACAGGACGCTTCTTATTGATTCCACACCCGCTATAGTTACATGGACAGTTACTAATGCAATAAAAGTTTTATTAAACAATGAAATTATCGAACCAACAGGCACAAAAGAATTTCATTCAAATGATTTAATTGAAATTGTTCTTGTAGCTGAAAATGATTTAGGTCAAACAACACCAAGAAAGATAACAATAGATATAGATAGAACTCCCCCGACTATACACTCATTTTTTATAAGTGAACAATTTGCAATAAAGGGTTCACCTATTAAACTTTCATGGTATGTGGAAGGGGCAACTACGTTATCGATTGATAACGGAGTTGGCAGTGTTACTGGACTAACTGAAAAGATAACTTCATTAGGTAATAATGGTGTTTATAAACTATCTGCCAAGAATTATTTCGGTATTGAAACAATATCCGAAACCGCAGTAACAATTTTCCCAACACCAATTATCGAAAACATTTTTATACCTAGACCAGAGCTACACACACAAGCCATTGCTGAGAATCAACCAACATTCAATATTTCTTTGGAGTTTAACTCAAATAGAATTACTCCTAATGTAAACTTCGTTGAACTAACTAGCACTGGAACAAGGATATTATCTGAAAATATCAAAATAAAAGGTCAAACTAACAATCTTGACACATTTGATTATTTGACCAAAAAACAAAAAGAAATCACTCACATTGTAAAATCTGTATGGAAACGAGAAGCCAAGCAAATACTAAAAAGAATACTCCGTTAGAACTAAGGGGTTCAAATGAATTCCCTTGTAGGGTTGCTGGCTGTGATTTAAAGATACTTGCACAATGCCCACATGAAATTAGTAGGAATGCTCGAGTTGGAGCCATAATAATTTCTACTGCCCTATTAGCATTTGTTTCTATGTTTTTTGCAATTCTGACAATAAGTAATTCCATAATCATTGGCCTATTTACGGGAATATTATGGGGTATTGTAATATTCAATCTTGATAGTTATATAGTAGCTTCATTTAAAAAAAACGATAGCAAGTGGATTGAGTTTAAAGTCCTATTTCCAAGATTGATCTTAGCTTTGATTTTGGGTTGCTCCATTTCTATACCGATGGAACTAAAATTTTTTGAAACAGAAATCAAAGATGAATTAATCTCAATGAAAGTCGAAAGACGAAATGAAAATCAATTAAAGTCAAATGCAGAGTATTCTGCAAAAATTCAGCCCTATGAAACGGAAAGGACAAGGCTTGAAGGCGATAATAAAATTCTTCAAGACCAAATTGACGATGCAAGCGATAAAATTAGTTTCTTAAATGACAAAATGGCTCTAGAGAAAAGTGGTTTAGGTTTGACTAAAGTACCTGGAATGGGAAGGGCATACAAAGACTTAGAGGGTGAAAGAGATATTTTAAAAAATCGAACATTACCAAGTTTAATTTCATCAAATACGCCTAGAATCAATTTTAATAATTCGAGAATAAATATAATAAATGATCAAATTTCGTTAGTCCCAAAACCTAGTTCAGAGGTAGTAAAACTAACCGGAATAAGTTCGCAATTAGAAGCTTTGAAAAGACTTACCTCAAGAAATAATTATGTGATGATGGCATACTGGGTTTTTTTTCTGCTCATTATTGGGATAGAAACTGCTCCTATTTTTGTCAAGTTTTTTACGCCTAAAGGCAGTTATGATGAAATACTTGCTATGAATGAATATGTAACATTCATGGAGCAACAGAAACGGAAATCAGATTTACACGAAATGATAAATTCTGAAATTGAAGCGATTCGGTCCTTAAATGAAAGAAAGAAAACAGCACAAGATACTGTAAATGAAAAATTAATGACTGAAATAGCAAATGCACAAGGTGAGATTGCAGAAAAAGCAATTAAGTTGTGGAAAGCGAGACAATTGAGAAGCGTTGACCAGAATCCAACTTCATTTGTAAGCTCAAACGAAGAAAGAAATGGTAATGGCCATTTATTGCCAGCTAGTAGTATAACTAATGAAGATAACATCACAACTTAACTATGGCTTGGCGTTGGCGTAAATCAAAAAACTTTGGTCCATTTAGAACAACGGTTTCCAAAAAAGGTGTTGGAACAAGTTTTGGATTTTTGGGCTTTCGTTTTGGTGTCAGTCCTGAAAGTAGAAAATATTTTAGTTTCGGTATTCCTGGGACTGGGTTGTATTACATAAAATACTTTTGAACATGGATAAAGCAATTAAAGTAATCTTAGCTTTTTTGTTTTTTCTTTGTTTGGCTGATATGCCTTACGGCTACTACCAGTTTGTTAGGTTGGCTGGACTCATTGGCTTTGCAATTTTAGCATATCAAGCACACGAACAAGAAAGACAGACAGAAATGATAATCTACGGTGGACTTGCTTTGCTATTTCAACCATTTTTCAAAATCGCACTTGGCAGAGAGATTTGGAATATCGTTGATGTAATTGTAGGAATTGGACTTTTGCTATCGACTTTTATTAAACAAAAGCACGCTTGATTTAGTGACTTAATACTCAAATGCTAACATATTCAAGGCATCCCACTCGCACTCCCTTGCAACACCTGCGGTTAAGAAATCCAGATGTGAATGCACGGAAGGATAAATACGAATATCCCGAATGGCATTTTATAGAAGTAGCAAACGAGATCAGGAATATAAAAAACAATTAATCGAAAAAATTCAGAGCTAACAATATGTCAGGCACATTTTCCCAAATATATATTCAAGTTGTATTTGCTGTAAAAGGCAGAGAGAACATGATTCAGCCCGCATGGGAGGAAGAATTGTATAAGTACATTTCAGGAATTGTAAGGAATAAAGAACAAAAAATGCTTGCCATAAACGGAATGCCAGACCATATTCACTTTCTGATAGGTATGAGGCCTTCGTGCTGTTTGTCTGACTTGGTGAGGGAAATCAAAAAGTCATCCAATGAATTTATCCGTGAGCGAAAGTTTTTAGAACATAAATTTTATTGGCAGGAAGGTTATGGTGCATTTTCGTATGGTCAATCGGGATTAGACAATGTGATCCGATACATCGGCAACCAAAAGGAACACCATAAGAAGCAAACGTTCCGAGAGGAATACACGGGTTTTTTGAAAAAATTTCAGATTGAATTCAAAGATGAATATTTGTTTGAATGGTTTGAATAAGAGAACCCAATGGGTTCAAATGTTAATAGCCACATTTCAATGTGCGTTGTTCCAAACCCGAAGGGTTCAAATGTTTATAGCCAAATGCATAAACAACAGATTCGACCCCAACAGGGTCGCACATTCTTGGTACAATTGTTTTTCTATAAACATTAAATCCTTTCGGGATTATTTTATGAGAACCCGAGAAGTTCCAATGTTTATAGCCACATTTCAATGTGTGTTGTTACAAACCCGAAGGGTTCAAATGTTTATAGCAGCGTTTCATTAAGTGTTGTTACGAACCCGCAGGGTTCAAATGTTTATAGCCAAATGCATAAACAACAGATTCGACCCCAACAGGGTCGCACATTCTTGGTACAATTGAATTACTATAAACATTGAATCCCTTCGGGATTATATTATGAGAACCCGAGAAGTTCCAATGTTTATAGCCACATTTCAATGTGTGTTGTTCCGAACCCGCAGGGTTCAAATGTTTATAGCCACATGCATAAATAACAGATTCGACCCCAACAGGGTCGCACATTCTTGGTACAATTGAATTACTATAAACATTAAATCCCTCCGGGATTATTTTATGAGAACCCGAGAAGTTACAATGTTTATTGCCACATTTCAATGTGAGTTGTTACGAACCCGAAGGGTTCAAATGTTTATAGCCACATTTCAATGTGCGTTGTTCCGAACCTGAAGGGTTCAAATGTTTATAGCAGCGTTTCATTAAGTGTTGTTACGAACCCGCAGGGTTCAAATGTTTATAGCAGCGTTTCATTAAGTGTTGTTACGAACCCGCAGGGTTCAAATGTTTATAGCGACATGCATAAATAACAGATTCGACCCCAACAGGGTCGCACATTCTTGGTACAATTGTTTTACTATAAACATTTAATCCCTTCGGGATTATTTTATGAGAACCCACTCGCACCCATTTACAACACCTGCGGTTAAGAAATCCAGATGTGAATGCACGGAAAGATAAATACGAATATCCCGAATGGCATTTTATAGAAGTAGCAAACGAGATCAGGAATATAAAAAATGAATTAATCGAAAAAATCTAACTACTTCCGTTTCATCTCTGAACTAGGGTTTTCAGATGCCCATCTTTTTTTTTAGCCAGTTGATCTCTACGTTCAACTGGCCAATTTTCTGATAAAGCCTGCCTTCTTTTTCTTCGGCTTGCCGGGTGTCTTGCTCTGACTTGCCCCCTGAATCAAATACCTTCGGAAGGCCAGATATTAACTGTTCCTTCCATTCCTTGATCTGTGTGGCATGAACTCCATACTCCTGTGTAAGCTCTGCCATTGTCTTACTTTCTTTGATCGCTTCCAAAGCAACCTTCGACTTAAATTCGGCGGTGAATCGCCTTCTCGTTTTTGCCATTTTTCTTCCTTTTTTAAAGGTAAATTTATGGCTCTTTAAATTAATTCTCTGGTACAGTTTTAGAGGTGTACTTCAAAGATGAAGATTCAAGAAATCTCCTCAATTATATTTTTAAAAAAAACATAGATTCATACTATGACTGGAGGAGAGAATACGATTGGCAGGAATTGAAATCAATTCTTTTTTATTTTATGGTTTTTAGTCAAGCTAGAACATCCAAAAATATATTTGTAATGCTTAAAAGTCAAAATATTCAAAGCATTTTTGAAAAGTATTTACCACATCAAACAAGTTAGCATAACATGAAATGCCAAGAAACTCAAATAGACAAAATTGTTTATTAAATTTATGGTTTAATGGAAGAAGAAATTAAAAATAATTGAAGAAAAATAACAGCAAAATGAGCGACATAAAAATCTTTGAAAATAAAAAGGTGCGCAGCCAATACGATGCCGATAAAGAAATGTGGTATTTCAGCATTGTAGATATTGTGGGTATTTTAACCGAGCAGCCAACCGTAGATAGAGCCCGAAACTATTGGAAAGTATTGAAAAGCAGGCTAAAAAAGGAGGGGAATGAGTCGGTTACAAATTGTAACCAACTGAAACTTCAATCAGATGATGGTAAATTTTACAAAACAGATGTAGGCAATGTAGAAGATATTTTTCGCCTTATTCAATCTATCCCTTCACCTAAAGCAGAACCCTTTAAGCAATGGCTTGCTAAAGTAGGCTATGAAAGATTGCAGGAAATAAACGACCCCAGCCAAAGCATAGACAGAGCCAGAGAAAATTGGCAAAAATTGGGCAGGAGCGAAAAATGGATTCAGCAACGCATGACAGGGCAAGAAACCCGAAACAAGCTAACCGATTATTGGCAAGAAAGTGGCGTAAAAAAAGGAGATGAGTTTGCGGCATTAACAAATATCATTCATCAAGAATGGACAGGATTAACTGTAAAAAAACATAAGGATTTAAAAGGTTTAAAATCTCAAAACCTTAGAGACCATATGAGTGAAGCGGAATTGATATTTACTGCATTGGCAGAACTTTCTACAAGACAAATAGCAGAAACAACAAAGGCAAAAGGATTAAATGAAAATGCAGTAGCCAGCAAAAAAGGGGGTGCCGTAGCCAAAAATGCAAGAAAGGAATTAGAAGCAAAAACGGGTAAAAGTGTTGTAACCGGAGAGAACTTTTTGCCACCGGCAAAGGACAAAAAGAAATTGAAATAGCACAGAATGAAAGCGAACGAACCCCAATCGCACTCATTTACATCGGGTTCGGTTGAGCAAGCCGTTTGTACTGGCAACAAGCCAACACACTACCCAACGCTTCTATTAAAATCCAATTTAGCTATTCATTTAATTCTTTCAAAAGAGTACTTTCTAATAATTTAATCTTTTTAAAGGTACATTATTTTAATTTATACTCTTTTCATAAATGTAATTATTATAAATTTGCGCTTATGAAAAGCGTATTTGTTGAGCAAATCCTGTCGCAACGGGAAAGGTTTGTAGCTCCAACCTGCCACAGGGCCGCCATGCCTGAGCTGAGTTTGAATAAGGTGCAAACCATTGTTGGGCCACGGCGGGCAGGTAAATCTTCTGTATTGAAGTTGAGCATCAAGCAGTTGCTGGACTCGGGTGTGGATTGGGACAAAATATGTTATCTGTCGTTGGAAGACGAAAGGCTTCGGGCAGAACCATTTGCCCCAGACTTAATTTTGCAAGCATTTGCAGAAGTGTATCCGCACAATCCTTTGCTAGAGGGTGTGTACTTTATGTTCGACGAAGTACAATACATGCAAAACTGGGAACCCTTTGTAAACAGAGTGTATGAGCAAGTAAGCAAAAAAGTGTTTATCTCCGGTTCGAACAGCAAACTGCTGCACACCGAAGTGGCTGGGGTGTTGCGAGGCAGGGGTTTGCCCACCGAAATCCTGCCCTTGTCTTTTTCTGAATACTTGGTTTGGAAAGGTATTCCATTTCAGGCTGCTGGGCCTGGCAAGGCTCCGGTTGTAGCGGCTTTTAAGTCTTACCTGCTTCATGGTGGCTTTCCTGAAGCGGTTGATATACAAGAACATACCCGCAACAAGCTCATGCAGGAATACTTCAATGCTGTCCTGTTTCTGGACATCATAGACCAACAGCAACCGGCCAATTATGGGTATTTGCGTTACCTTTTTCACCGCATAGCTGCCAACACAGGTAAACCAACAGGACTTAGAAAAATATTTCTGGAACTGAAAAGCCGTGGCTATGCCATCACCCAGGGCTCCATCTACACCATGGCCGACGCAGCCGAAAGTGTATACTTGTTTAAGCGTATTGCCAAGTTCGACCATTCTGCCATCAAGCGGGAAAATGCAGACAAGAAGTGCTATTTTATAGACAACGGCATGCTGAAAGCACTCAACAGCAGCTTTTCAGACAACCTGGGTGCCTTGTTTGAAAACCTGGTTTTTTGGGAACTTTACCGCCAATGTGGCAACATCTACACCACCGGAATTTACTATTACAAAGACCAAAGCCATGAATGCAAGTTCATATTGTATCAGGATGGTGGTCAGGCACTTCCTATTCAGGCTTGCGTAGATGTAAGTCATGACGAAACGCTCCATCGGGAAGTAAAAGGAATCATAAAAGCATGTGAAGTAGTCAATTCCAAAGTGGGTATTATTGTAACGCTGGAAGAAGAAAAAACCATCGCCGCTGGAAACATCCAAATTCATGTAATACCGGCCTGGAAATGGTGTGGATCGCCTTTTGACCTCAGAAGTTTATCTTGATTGGCATAACTTCAACGTTCAATGGGGAAGTTTGGTTAGATTATGGCTGCCTTTCCCCTGGTTTGAACATTAAACAATGACTGGATAATAAGGCTATTGTAAAAATTGAGGCATTTAAACTCTAATAAATTACCTTGATTTTCAATGAGTTATATTACTTCCTTTTGCAGTGGAGGCAAGTGTCGAACTACAATACTCCAAATATTTTCAACGGAAATAGAGTCATATTCATGACTAATTTTGTTCCTTGAGGCAATAATTGCCCTTGCATGGCTTATAGGCGGTACAAATCCACTTTTAAGAAGTCGGTTTACAGCTTCACCGATAAATTTCCAGATTCCGTTCTACTGCTTTTCGAAAAAAAATATCGTTGCTAAAAGTAAAGAAATCAGTCCCACATTTACGCTTAAATTCCTCTATTTCTTCAATAGCAATGCGATTATCAAAAAAGTATTTAAGCTGCCGCTCTGTCATAAAAAAGCTGCTTTTCCCTATCTAAAGTACGCTTGAGAATCGGGTTTCTGATAGCCTGAGTCTCTACCACAGATGAAGACAAGTAATCCGCTGTGTCAAGCATTGTCCTTAAAATCGTTACAAGTGCTGAATTTTGGATTTCGGGTTTTGAGTTGTAATTCCCGCATCAACAACCTTTTACTTTTTACTTCTCCCACCCCGCCTTCCTATGGCTGCCACCTTCCAAGGTAATTCAGGGGCGTTTTCTGGGGTCAAACACGTTGATGTGTCCACGGAAATAAACAGCAGAATGGATGCATTGTGCTGGCTTCCAGGTCACGGTGATGTCTTCGTTTGTGTAGTGTTTTACAATCTCTTTCATTGGTTTAGTTTTTTACAGATGTTTCTATTTTCAGGTTACCGCTAAGTATTTTATGCACAGGGCAAGCATTGGCAACATAGAGTAAGCGCTGGCGTTGCTCGTCCGAAAAGTCGCCTTGCAAGGTTAGTTCACGGGTAATGCGGTAGCTGCCATCAGCTTCTTTGTAAATATTTGAGTGCACTGTTACATGCTCCAGTAGCCAATTCTTGCGTTGGGCATACATGTCGAGTGTCACAGCTGTGCAAGTACCCAGGCTGCTGAGCAAAAGTTCAAATGGATCCATGCCGGCATCTTCTCCGCCCTCGCTTTTGGGTTCATCGGCTGTGAGTGTGTGAGCATCGGCTTGGTTTATCACCATAAAGTTTTGCCGGTTAGTAGTACTTTTTATCCAGGCTAATGGTTCGTTGTTTGCAGATTCTGCCATTGTAAATTGGTGAAGCGTGATATTGGAAGCACCTTTGCATTTCTGCGGTAAGTTTAGTAGAAATGATTGTAATTGACCACACCATTCTCAGCGACGATGTAGTTGAAAAACGATTTGTTTGCCACATTGATAAATGCAAAGCCGCTTGCTGTGTGGAAGGCGATGCAGGAGCCCCGCTCGAACCTGAAGAAACAGCCATTCTGGAACAGGAATTAGAAAACATCAAGCCGTTTTTAACCGCAGCAGGTCTGGCAGAAATCGAAAAGCAAGGTGCTTGGGTGATAGACCTGGAAGGCGATCAGGGAACACCCATTTTAGAAACCAAAGAATGTGCCTATGCTATCAGAAACGAGCAGGGCATTTTGGCTTGTGGCATCGAAAAAGCCTGGGAAGCCGAAGCCACCACATTTCGAAAACCAATATCCTGCCATTTGTATCCCATCCGGGTGAAGAAATACGACCAATACCACGCCCTCAATTACCACCATTGGGATATTTGTGCGCCGGCTTGTGCGCTGGGCAAGGAACTGGGCGTCCCCGTTTATCAATTTTTAAAAGAAGCCCTCATTAGAAAATACGGACAAATCTGGTATGAAAAACTGGAAGTTGCCGCCGCAGAAAAGCTAGAAAATCACCAAAAACCATGAGCGAAAACAGCGTCTTTATCACCGAATGTCCACGAGATGCCATGCAAGGCATCCATGAGTTTATTCCTACAGAAACGAAAGCAAAATACATCAATCAGCTGCTTCAGGTAGGTTTCCACAGGCTCGACTTTGGGAGTTTTGTTTCGCCCAAGGCCATTCCACAGTTGAAAGATACAGAGCTAGTATTGGCTAAACTGGATTTATCGACCACCAAAACAGACCTGTTGGCCATCGTGGCCAATGTGCGTGGCGCCTACGATGCTTGCCATTTTCAGGAAATCAGGTTTTTGGGCTTTCCCTTGTCCATTTCCGAAACGTTTCAGGTACGAAATACAAATAAAGACGCCCATAAAGCTTTTCAGGAATTGATTGAAATACAGGAAATTGCCACTCAAAATGGCAAGCACTTGGTTGTTTATTTGTCGATGGCCTTTGGCAATCCCTACGGCGACGATTATCACCCCGATATGGTGGCTTCGAAAGCTGAGTTGTTAAAAAAGGAAGGCATTCAACACATCGCCCTGGCCGATACCATTGGTGTGTCGGAACCGCAAAATATTAAACCGCTGTTCGAAACTTTAATGGCTGCTCACCCCGATGTGGAATGGATTGCCCACCTGCACACCACGCCTTCGAAAGCCATGCAAAACATTGAATCGGCCTGGACGTCGGGTTGTAGGCATTTTGATTCGGCACTCAAAGGGTTGGGTGGTTGCCCCATGGCTACGGATGCACTTACTGGAAATTTAGCCACTGAAACGTTGTTCGCTTTTTGTGCGCAACAAAAGATTGAAACAGGTTTGAACATGGAAGCCTGGCAAGAAGCGGTGCGCATTTCGAATGAAGTTTTCGTCAGCTGATTGAGTGAGGGTTTATTCTCGGCACCGGAGGTACCCAATGTATTCTACATTGCCTTCATTGATAAATTGGTTTGAAGGATTTTTGTTCCGGCACCAGAGGTGCCAAATGTCAATAGCAATAATTCGCACCGTGGTTTTAAGCTACAGAGGAGCGTCATTCTGAATTTTGAAATCATTATATCTAAACGAGAATGCATTGATAAATACCCATTTTTTTCTACTCCCAAACCCCAATCAACATTGGAATTAAGGCTTTTATTTCAGTCTAAAATAAGCAGCTAACCACCTCAAATATTACCTCTGCGTAAAATTTTCGTGGCAAGGCAAACAAGTCATTTTGATTTTCATTTAATTTTCGGCTGAAATCGGATAAACCTATTTTTCATTGATGGGTTTATGTTGGGTATTTCAATATTTTTGTGAAACGGAAATCATATTAAACCTATGGGCAAAAAAGTATTGGTGCTAAACCAGGATTACAATGCGATAACGGTTTGCAGTGTACCAAAGGCCTTTTTACTTGTTTTTTTAAACAAAGCCGAATTGGTGGCTGAAATGGAAAACGCACGTCTGCGCAGTGTGAGCCGTTCGTTTCCAATGCCTTCTGTTATTCGGCTGCACAGGTATGTGAATTTGCCCTACCGGAGCGGTGTTATTCTCAATCGCCAAAATGTGTTCAGGCGAGACGGTAACAACTGCCAATATTGTGGCTCGGGCAAAGATTTGACCATCGACCATGTGATGCCCCGATCGAGGGGTGGCAAATCGAGCTGGGACAATTTAGTAGCGGCCTGCAAACCTTGCAACAGCAGAAAAGGTGATTACACACCTGAAGAGGCCAATATGCCTTTGCAGAAACGACCCTACAAACCTTCCTTTGTCATGTTTCTGAGAGACTTCACCGAGCCTTTCAGAGAAGAATGGTCCACCTTTTTAGGTAAAAAAGCCATGTAAGGGCAGCAATTTCACCGATTTGCTGCCTTTTTTGCTTTTAAACAGGCGGGATTTATTATCGCATTCAAAGTGGCTTAAGTTTCTTAAAAATACAAGAATGAAATAGGTTGGTGACCTATGAGCGAAAAATTTCAATGCACTCCGCAATAATAAGCTATTTTTGAGGCCGTTTTCCAGCACATGTTGCCCAAAGCCAATTCATCTGTCCAGTTTGTTTTCTTGTTTTTAACCCTGATTTGCCTCAGCGGTAAACTGGTGGCTCAGTATAAAAACAACCAGGTTATAGATAAAATCATAGCCAGGGTCGACAACCAGATTCTGCTCAAGTCTGAATTGGAAGTGGCGTATTTACAGGCCAATCAAAGCAAAACAGAACGAGGCGAACGCACCAAATGTCAGGTATTGGAATCGTTGCTCATCAACAAAATGATGTTGGCCAAAGCCGAACTCGATTCCATAGTGGTAGACGACAAAACAGTGAACGAACAGCTTGACCGAAGAATGCAATATATGCTGGGCTCGGTTGGCTCGAAAGAAAAACTGGAAGCGTATTACAAAAAATCGGTCGACCAGATTAAGCAAGAACTTAAGCGAGATGTGAAAGATCAGCTCGTTATTCAAAAAGTTCAGGATGGCATCACTGCAAAATTGAAAGTCTCTCCTTCTGAAGTGAAGAAGTTTTTCAGCAGCATTCCCAAAGATAGTTTGCCGTTTTTTTCAACCGAAGTTGAGGTAGGGCAAATCGTAAAAGTGATTTCGACCGGGAAAAACTCCAAGATCAAAGCCAGGCAACAATTGGGGGAAATTAAGAAGAAAATAGAAGAGGGAGCCAAGTTTGAAGAGATGGCCAAGTTATATTCCCAAGACCCTGGCTCTGCAAGAGAAGGTGGCGAATTGGGTTTTTGGGAGCGAGGAGCAATGGTGCCTGAATTTGAATCGACAGCACTCAAATTGAAACCTGGAGAACTGAGCGAATTGGTGGAATCTGCCTTTGGATTTCATTTAATTGAATTGATCGAGATAAAAGGCAACCGGTATAATTCAAGACACATATTGATAAAACCCGACCCGACAGCCGGCGACAAAGAAGAAACAGAGGCTGAACTTTCTGATATCAGAAGAAAGATTTTGTCCGACAGCATCACCTTTGAAAAGGCTGCCAAAAAATACAGCGCCGACCAGGAAACAAAAAACAATGGAGGCTTATTTATGGACGAGTCAACCAGATCGGCAAGAATTCCAACCGAGAACCTTGACCCCATCATTTTCTTCACCATCGACACCATGAAAGTGGGCAACATTTCCAGTATTTTACCTTACAGAACAGCTGACAACAAAGAGGCTTTGAGGATTCTGTATTATAAATCGAAACTGAAACCCCACGAAGCCAATCTGAAAGATGATTTTCAAAAAATTTCTTTTGCCACCTTGCAAAGCAAAAAGGCAGAGGCTATTGACGGCTGGTTCGAAAAAACGAGGTCCGAGCTTTTCATCACCATCGACCCTGAATATGAAGATTGTGACCTACTGAGTGTGAAAGAGAATTTTAATTAAAAACATAAAAAACAGTTGATTGCTATCGGCATGTTAAAGCCAGGCAAATTGAAAATACTATGGAATTTAAAAATGAAGTAGAAGCAGCCGACGCCCTTGGGCAGGCTTTTCGGTCACTAAAATCTGAAATTGGGAAGGTCATCATAGAGCAGGACGAAACGGTTCGGTTGGTACTTACTTCCATTTTTTGTCAAGGGCATAGCTTGCTGGTAGGTGTACCCGGCTTGGCCAAAACATTGCTTATATCTACTATTTCTCAGGCACTTGACCTCAATTTTAACCGCATTCAGTTTACGCCAGACTTGATGCCTTCCGATATTCTGGGCTCCGAAACATTTGACGTGAACCGGAATTTTAAGTTTATCAAAGGCCCCATTTTTGCCAACATCATCCTGGCTGATGAAATAAACCGGACCCCACCAAAAACCCAGGCCGCCTTGCTCGAAAGTATGCAGGAATATGCCGTAACTGTGGCAGGCCAGCGGTACGAACTTTCGAAGCCGTTTTTTGTATTGGCCACCCAAAATCCTATTGAACAGGAGGGAACTTACCCGCTGCCTGAAGCCCAACTCGACCGTTTTATGTTCAACATTCAGTTGGATTATCCAAGCTACGGTGCAGAGCTGAAAATTATTGAAGCCACTACCAGTGGAAAGCCATTGCAGGTAAGCAAAGTGCTGGATGCCAGCGAAATATTATTGTTCCAGGAGCTGGTTCGCAAGGTGCCTGTTACGCCCAATGTAATAGAATATGCTGTGAGCCTGGTGCACAAAACCAGACCAAACACCGAGCGTGCTTCGGCGCAAGCCAATTCATACCTGGAATGGGGTGCTGGCCCAAGGGCATCACAGTTTTTGGTGCTGGGCGCTAAATGCAACGCATTGCTCAACGGTAAATATTCGCCCGACATTGAGGATGTGCAAACCGTTGCATTACCGGTGTTGAGACATAGAATAGTTCGAAACTTCAAAGCAGAGGCTGAAGGTGTTTCTGTGGAAGACATCATCAAACAACTGCTGTAGACCACACATGAAATACGCAAAGTATTTTGGCATCAGCCTGGCCATCATTGCGCTCGATCAGTTGGTGAAAATGCTGGTTTACTTCAACATGGACTATGGCCTCATGGGTCAGATACAGGTATTTGGAAACTGGTTTAAGCTACACTACACCTTGAATCCGGGAATGGCATTCGGCCTGGAAATTGGTTCAGAGTATGGCAAGTTGATTTTGACTCTGGGGCGATTAATCGTAATGACGGGCTTGGTGTTTGTGATGGCAAAACTCATTCGGGAAGGCAAAAGTCATACTGGTTTTTTGTATTGTCTTTCCTTGATTTTAGGTGGTGCGGTGGGCAATGTGATTGACAGTACCTTTTATGGTATCTGGTTGAACAACGCACCGGTCGGAGTGCCTACTCCCTGGTTTCACGGACAAGTCATCGACATGTTTTATGTCGACATCTGGGAAGGAATGGTGCCGGAATGGATACCTTTTTTAGGAGGGCAATATTATTCGTTGTGGCCTATTTTCAACATTGCCGATGCTTCCATTTTTTGTGCAATTTTGGCTCTGGCACTGTTTCAGAACAAGTTATTCAAACCTTTAGAGCCTTCAAAGCCTGAGGAAAACATTGTGGCTTAACGGCTAATTCTGAAAAGCCAATTGGTATTTTATTTTCGAAGTGCTTGTTTCTTACTTTACTCTGATATTTTTGTGCAAAACCAACGTGTTATTTAATCTCACTCAAACATCATGAGTAAAACAGTTACACAACAAAAATCCAAAAAGGCACCTTCTAAAAAAGTCATTTTTGTGGTAGAAGACGATGTGGCCAGGCAAAAAGAAATCAAAATAGCTTTGAGCCACCAGCACCATTGGACTTTTGAATTTTATGCTACCGGGAAAGAAGTTTTAGACCAGTTGGATCGGAAACCATTGGCCGTCTTCATAGATCAGGATCACAGCAGCATTGACAACAAGACCAAAGATTCGATCAAACTCATCGATTACATCATGGAAAAAGACCATGACTCGCACGTGATTGTGTTTTCTGAAACTGAAAACGACGTGCTCACCACAGAAGCACTCAAGCATGGAGCAATTGACTACATTGTAATCAACGACCACCAATACATTAAAATGGAAAACGAACTCCGCTGGATGGAGGGTTTTCTGGAAGAACGGGAAGAAAACAAGAAGTTTAAAATGTATTCTACCCTCATGACTGGCATGGTTATTTTAGTGGTTGGTATTCTCATATATCTCTATTATTCAGAGCAATTGTAGAATTTTGATCGTACTGCATCTCATTTTTAAGGCCATATAAATATGGCCTTTTGTCTATTTATATGAATACAATTTAGGGTAATTTTAAACAGGATTTTCAAGTAAAATCAAGCATTTGACCGCAATGTCAAATCGGTCAAAACCTGTAAAAGTTTGAAATACAAAGACTCAATTCTAAACCGCTGTGGCTTCTTCATGTTTTTTGCCTAAAATTGCACCCCAATTTGATGTAAGCTTTTTACAATTTAAACCGATTCCTCTAAAAACAACCATTTTATGAAAAAGACGCTTTTGTACTGCCTTTCGGCCATCCTTTTGTTTGGGTGGGCTAATGGGTTTGCACAATCAAAGAAGTCGACAAAGTCAGCAGCACCAGCTACCACTGCTTCAGCCAAAGCTGATACCCAGTTCGAAGACAAAACCACGATGCTGAAATTGGGTAAGTATATTGTTCCGACTGGCGAATTCAGGTATGTCTACAACAAGAACAACTCAAACGCAGACGATGCCTACACGGAAAAAAGTGTTCGTGAATATCTTGATCTCTACATTAAGTTTAAACTGAAAGTAATTGATGCTTTCGAAGCAGGCCTTGACACCACCAATGCATTCAAAAGTGAATTGGAGGGTTACAGGAAGCAATTGGCCAAGCCGTACCTCACAGAAAAAAATGTGACAGAGCAGTTGGTGAAAGAAGCCTACGAGCGCATGAAGGAAGAAGTAAATGCCTCGCACATACTCATCACGGTTGACCAAAATGCAGATCCAAAAGATACGTTGATTGCTTACAACAAAATTGTCGATATCAGGAAAAAGGCGCTGGCAGGTGGAAATTTTGAAAACCTTGCTAAAGAAAACAGCCAGGATCCTTCAGCGAAAATGAATGGGGGTAATTTGGGCTATTTTTCTGCCATGCAAATGGTTTATCCATTCGAAGATGCAGCTTACAAAACAAGTAAAGGTTCTATTTCTCAGCCTGTTCGAACCAGATTTGGGTACCATATTATAAAAGTGTTAGGCCGGCGTCCTGCTCAAGGCACCGTTACGGCGGCACACATCATGGTGAAATATAACACTGGTCTGTCAGAGGAAGATTCACTGGCTGCTAAAAGCAAAATTGATGAGATCTATTCCAAATTGGTGAAAGGTGGTGATTTTGCTACCCTTTGTGCAGAGTTTTCTGACGATCAAGGCTCTAAAGCCAATGGTGGCCAATTGCAACCCTTTTCAACAGGTATGATGATACCTAGCTTCGAAGAGGCAAGTTTCAACCTGACAAAGCCTAACGATTTCTCCAAGCCTTTCTTAACTCCTTATGGTTGGCACATTGTGAAACTTATTGAGAAAAAGCCGCTCGATAGTTTTGAAAGCATGAAAGCGGGATTGGAGCAAAAAGTATCGAAAGATTCTCGTGCCGATTTGAACAGGGCTGCTTTGGTGGCTCGTCTGAAAAAAGAAAATGGGCTCAATGAAAACGCAGCAAATCTTAAAGCAGCATTGGCAAAAGCCGATACCAATTTGTTGGCAGGCAAATGGGCATTTAAAGAGGGAAAAAACCTCAACAACCCATTGGTTACCATCAAAGACCGCAAGTTTACCATCAAAGATTTTTACAATTATGTGAAGTCGAACCAGCAGGTTTCGAAAAGCAAAGAGCCTCAATTTGTAATGAATTTAATGTACAAGGAGTTTGTAGACAAATGTGTGGTTGACTATGAAGAAAGTGTGCTGGAAGACAAAAAGCTTGATTACCGCATGCTTGTAAAAGAGTACAGAGAAGGCATTTTGTTGTTTACACTCATGGATACCAAAGTGTGGACCAAAGCCATGGAAGACACCAGTGGTTTGAAAGAATTTCATGCTAAGAATAAAGATAAATACCGTTGGAATCAGCGTGCCAATGTGGCGATTTACAGTGCTTCGAATTCAACTGTGTTGGACAAAGTGAAGGCAAGTCTGGCTGCCAAAACATGGGAGTCTGCCGACTTGAAGCTGGATGCGGTGGTGTATGACAAAAATGCTGTGAAACCAGTTGATAAAAGCCTGGGTGCCATCAGAATGGCGGCTGATATTTTGAAGCGAGACAAAACACTTAACATTACTCTTACTGGTCAGGCTGCCGGCGACGAAAAACCAAAACTGGCCAAGCAAAGAGCACAGGCCATGGCAGATTCTCTCGTGGCACGTGGTGTAGATCGTATTCGAATAGCAGTGCGTGACGCAGGCAAGGTAAGTGGAAAAGACGACAGCGATCGTAAAGTGACACCTAAGTTGTTTGGCACAACGCCTAAGTCGCTCGAACGGGCTTTGAACTCTGAAAGCGCTTTGTCGCTGCAAGTTACAGAAGGCTTGTTTCAACGAGAAGACAACAAAACTTTGGACATGGTGCCTGACTGGAAACCAGGCGAGTATACAGTAAAAAACAACGATCGAGAAAACCTGATCATCATTAACGATTTGGAGCAGCCTCGTTTGCGTATTTTCGAAGAGGCCAAAGGTTTGGTGATTTCCGATTACCAAAATTTTCTTGAAGAGGTTTGGGTAGAAGGCCTTAAAAAGAAACACCCTGTAACCGTAATGGAAGACGAGGTAAAAAAGGTCATTAAAAAGTAATAGTCATTGACTTAAAATATGAAGGCCGCTGCAAAGCGGCCTTTTTTTTGGTCAGTTTGCTAATTCAAAAAATACTTGAATATTTGAGAGGTCTATTTCACTCATAACCAAACATTTACTATCATGTTGAAAACAGCTTTGGGCCCATTGGTAGGTGGTATCATCATCTTCATGTGGCAGTTTCTCTCTTGGTCAGCTTTTAATCTCCTGTTTTCCTCGGCTCTTCGGATTTCGAAAAAAAAGATGCGATTCCAGTGAATTGAAGCGGTTTTTGTTTGCTTGTTGGGTGTCCCAGAGCTAGTTTTGGGGTGTGTTTGTGCGTCTCAAA